>Ga0123352_10004102_pt1 | contig 21349 bp, 9 predicted proteins | sample TergutLab28metaG_FD_89700 | JGI IMG/M metagenome (GOLD analysis project Ga0123352, IMG submission 89700) | Labiotermes labralis P1 segment gut microbial communities from Petit-Saut dam, French Guiana - Lab288 P1 | ecosystem: Host-associated > Arthropoda: Insects > Digestive system > Gut ...
ATTTTCAGGAATCCAGCCAAGTAACTAGCGTTAAAACACGCTATTTGGCCGTTCACATTAAAAGCTTTGAATACATAGTTACAGAAACTGAAGTAGAAGCTTTAATATTAGAAAATAACTTGATTAAGAAAAATAGGCCACGCTATAACATTTTACTAAAAGATGATAAAACTTACCCTTACATTAAAATTACTAATGAAATGTTTCCGAAAATTGTAAAAACTAGAAAAGTAGTAAATGACGGCGGAAAATATTTTGGGCCATATACTAGTAGTTTTTTAATGAGTGAAACTATGGAGCTTGTTAACACGATATGGCCGATTCGTACTAGTAAAAAGGTGTTGCCTAGGGATATAGGGAAGGGTAGACCTTGTCTGAATTATCATATAGGAAAGTGTAAAGCACCCTGTGCAGGTTTTATTTCTGAAGAAGAATATAGTATTTTTATAAAAGAAGCGATAGGATTTTTAGAAGGCAAGTATGACGATTTAATAAAGACTTTTAAAGTACAAATGCTAGAAGCTTCAGAACAACTTAATTTTGAAAAAGCGGCAAATTTAAGGGATAAGATAACATCTATAAAAGCTTTGACCGAAAACCAAAATGTAGAAAATACAGAGCTAATAGACCAAGATGTGCTAGCTCTTGCTATTTTAGGAGAAGATGCACTCATGCAAATTTTCTTTATTCGTTCTGGTAAAATGATAGGTAGGGAGAGTATTTTTTTAGAAGGTGCCTCAGGTGAAAGTAGAGAAGAGATACTCGGTTCGTTTTTAAAGCAGTTTTATAGCGATTTGAGCTTTATACCGAAAGAAATTTTAATAGAAGAGGAGCTAAAAGAAAGAGAGATTATAGAAAAGTGGTTAAGCAATTTAAGAGGCTTTAAAGTGAATTTAGTTAAGCCACAGAGAGGAGATAAAAAACGCCTTCTTGATATGGCTGCAAAAAATGCCGTTTTAACGATAGAGCAGTTTGCAGAAGAGCTTAAAAGGCAAAATGATAGAACAAAAGGTGCTATGGAAACTCTTGAAAAAGCTTTAGGACTTATAAACCTTTCACGTATAGAAGCATGTGACATTAGCAACATTCAAGGGACAGATTCTGTAGGGTCTATGGTAGTTTTTGAAGAGGGAAGGCCAAAAAATAACGACTATAGAAAGTTCAAAATACAGGGCGTAGTAGGTACAAATGATTATGCAATGATGGCAGAAGTGCTATACAGAAGGTTTGAGCGGTATCTGAAAGAGGATGAAAAGTGGACAACTACCCCAGATATTATTTTTATAGATGGGGGGCTTGGTCATGTGAATATTGCAAAAGAAGTATTAAAAGACCTTAATTTAGAAATTCCTATAGCAGGAATGGTAAAAGACGAAAATCATAAAACGCGTGGATTAATTTATGGAGGGAAAGAAATTGCCATAAAGGGAGATTTATTTAAGTTAATAACACGAATTCAAGATGAAGTTCACCGCTTTGCTATAGAATATCATAGAAAGCTTAAAAGACATACAACTCTAAAATCCGTCCTAGAGGATATAGAAGGCATAGGTCAGACTAGAAGAATAGAGCTTTTTAAAAAATTTGGAGATATAGAAAATATTAAAAAAGCAAGTATTGAAGAGCTTTTGCAGACTAAAAGCATGAATAAGAAGACTGCAGAGTCGGTTTATGAGTATTTCAATAAATAAAGAATACCCCAAGCTATGCCCTTAATATAATATTTTTATGACAAATGCAGCGTTATATCTAAGGCTTTCAAAAGACGATAAAAATACAGATGAGTCTGAGAGTATAACTAATCAACGTAAATTTTTGATAAATTACGCAAAAGAAAATGATATAAATATAGCAGAAATCTATGTAGATGATGGATATAGCGGAACAAATTCTAATAGACCAGACTTTCAAAGAATGTTAAAAGATATAGAAGTCCGAAAAATAGATACAATAATAGTGAAGGATTTAAGTCGGCTTTTTAGGGATTACATTCAAACAGGTCATTATCTAGAAAAATATTTTCCGGAAAACGGCATACGTTTTATAGCGATTTTAGATGGTATAGATACAAAAAACGAACAAGCGAGTGATTTAACCCCATTTAAAGCGATAATGGTGGACTGGTACGCAAAGGACGTTTCAAGGAAGATAAAGCAAGTAAAGCAAGATAAAATAAAAAAAGGTGAATTTATAGGCCCCAAAGCTCCTTTTGGATATAAGAAAGATGAGCAAAATAAAAATAAGCTTGTAATAAATGAAGAAGAAAGCTTTATAATTAGAGAAATTTTCAAAAAAGCAGTAAACGGAGAAAGTGCTAGGCAAATTGCTTTTGCATTGACGAAAGAAGGTATAAAAACACCTGGACGTTCATCTCATTGGTATGTGGAAACAGTTTCAGCAATATTAAAAAATGAAGTTTATATAGGCAATATGGTACAGGGCAGGGTAAAGAAGCCCAGTTATAAATCTAAAAAGACAATAAAGCTAAAAGAGAAAGATTGGGTTATAACTCCAAATACTCATACACCGATTATTGATGAAGAGACTTTTAAAAGGGTAAGGGAGCTTATAATCAATCGCCGAACTGTAAAAACAAAAACTCTTGAATATCCACTAAAAGGTATAGTAATTTGTGCTGATTGCAAAAAAGCCATGGGACTTGTTCCTAAAAAAAATATTTATTATTTGCGTTGCAGAACTTATGCCAAATACACGAAGCTAGGTTTATGCACGCCACATTCTATTAGGGCAGATTATGTTTTGGAGAAAACAAAAGCGGAAGTTATAAATTTTATTGCCGATAACATAACTAGAGAAGAGCTTTTGCCTTTTGCAAAGATACATAATAATACCGATAATCTAAAAGAAAGATTAAGGAAGCTGAAAGTCCAAATAAAAGATATTTATAACGATAAATTAAATGGCTTAATCGAAGAAGCCGATTTTAAAGACTTTTATCAAGCAAAAAAAGAAGAGGAAATCAGGATAAAATCCAAGCTAGAAATCTTGGAAGGGGCTGATGTTGGGGAAAAAGTTGAAAGTCTTGTAGACGATTTTTTGAACGTGAATGTTTATGAAAATCTTATTTTGAATGAGTTTATAGAAAAGGTTGAGGTGGGGGAAGGTAAAGAAGTTTTTGTTACATTAAAAAACTGCTGACATATTTATATCAGCAGTTTTTGCTATTCAAGGTTACGTATAAGATGGTTAATCATAACAAAATCCAATACAGACGGCTGAGGTATTACATCATTATCTAATGCAAAATTGGCAAGCCTCAATACCCTAAGGCGAAAATTAATATATTCATACGAATCGTCGTCTATAAGCGATGTATCCAACTGACCTTGGTATACAAAATCATGAAAGCTGTCAAGAAGTGATGAAGCAGCCCAGTTAAGAGAAAGTCCATTAGTGTATGAATTGAAGCGTCTTTCAAGTGCAGAATGTCTTTCACGTGCAGGCCTACTATAAAAGGCTTCAAAAATTAAGCCTCTTATTAATTGAATTTCATCATGGCTGACCAAATCATACATATATTCATTCCACAACTCCCCAAAAGCAGCATTAGAAGTATAGGCTGCACTCCAAAATCTTTCATGCCCTGCCATGTTAAGTAGTACCCTATCAAAGATACTGCTATATGCTAAATCAACGTCCATCCATTCGCCACGAATCCAATCTAATTCGTATTCTCTTCTTTCTCTTGCTATATAGTGATAAATTTCATCTCTAAATTCATGTCCAAATTCTTCTAGTAAAGTCGAATATAAAGCAGAGTACATCTCATCTTCTTCATCACGCCATTGTCTAGAAGTGTCCTGTCCTAAATATAATTCTGCCTTTAAATCTGCTAAGGATTCACCTAGTCCAAAAGCATGACCTAATTCATGTAGAGTAATAAAAATAAATCGGTCTATATTTCTGCTGAAAAAGCTATCTGTAGTGGCTACAAAAATATGAGAGATTTCCCCAAAGGGTACATATAGACCACCATAATGTACCTCTGTCTCATTTTCTAAGCTGGCAAAATAAAAATATGTATTAAGTAGAATCGCATCCCAAAAATCACTATTGAAGGGCTTTGTTTGAGAAAAATTGTCATTTTGGAATCCTTCACTTAACATTCTTCGGAAATTGTAGCTCATATAGGGATCTACCTCATATCTTCCTGTACTATCACGATGTTGATACAGGATATTTAAGTGATTTATATATGAATAGTAAAACATTCTTATATTATTGCTAAGTGCTCCGTTGCTAGGGGAGGCTGTCATTAGATTGTTTGTGAAGTGAGTATCCGTCCAAACAGGGTTTAAAAAATTCATTTCTGAAACTGGATTCTCCATTGCAATCGGACTCTCTATTGGTTCAGGTATAATATCTTCAAAGTATAGAATTATGATATAACCAACCGAAAGTACTAGGAGAGCTGTTATAGTAATAACTATAATTATTAGATAGCCCACAACACCGAGTTTTTTCCGCTTATTTATTTCTTTTATTGAATTTTTATCCATTCTACACCTTTTTCTTAATTATAGTGAATTTATATTTAAGGAGACTATTGATTACATAGCTTCCTTTTGATTTAATTTTCTGCCTCTAAGGTCTTTTTAATTGTCTTTCAAGAACAGTTACTACTTCTTTCAATTTTTCGTTGTCTGGAGAAATTTTTAATGCCTCTTTTAAGTTCATAAGAAGAGTTTCTTGATAAGCATCAAATTGTCTATCTGTCATGCCCATGAATATTACCTCCTTTTTCTTTATAGAGTAGAAATATAAATAGCAGCACTTTGCCCTGCTATTGCTCCTTCTGCGGCTGCTGTGATTACTTGCTTTAGCACATTTTCCCTACCATCTCCTGCGGCGAATACTCCTGGGATATTTGTCTGCATATGAGCGTCTGTTTGGATATAGCCACTTTCTGTCATATCTACTTTGCCTTCTGCAAGAGAGTTGCTAGGAATTTGTCCAATGGCAACGAAAACGCAGTTTATAGAGATAGTTTTAACTTCATTTGTTTTTACGTTTTTGAGAGAAATAGAATTTACTCCAGGGGCGGCTTGCGTAGCAAATGCCCCGTTGGCTTGCTTTCTTTCAACACCGAAAATCTCTTCGGGAATGCTATCATAATGAATTTCTATATTTTCTATTGCCTTTAAGGTTTCAACTAAGCTTTTTACTGCTCGAAATTCGTCTCTTCTGTGTACAAGATGAACTTTACTACATATTCTGCTTAAGAAAATAGCTTCTTCTATAGCCGTATTTCCTCCACCGATTACCATTACTTCTTTACCACGGAACATAGCTCCATCACAAGTGGCACAGTAGCTTACGCCCATTCCTGCAAATTCAGCTTCACCTTTTATGTTAAGTTTTCTTGGAGAAGCTCCCGTTGCAAGTATTATTGTTTTGGCTTCGTAAGTTTGTTTTTTTGTTGTTACTTTTTTTGTGCTTCCTTCAGGCTCAATTTCTAGGACGGTTTCTGTTTTAAGCTCTATATTTTTGAAAAGGCTTAAATGATCTCTGAATTTATTTGAGATGTCTGGTCCTGAGATGCTCATAAGGCCTGGATAGTTTTCGATGTCTGGAGTGTTTATCATCTGCCCGCCGACAAACATTTTTTCTAAAATAAGCGTTTTAAGTCCAGCACGTTCAGCGTAAATAGCGGCAGTTACTCCAGCAGGTCCTGCTCCTATAATTATTGTATCATACATATTCTTTACCTTCTTTTCATATTTATATTACTTTATAATTTTTATGATTTTTTCCACTCTAAAAATTCGTTATAGGTCATTTGCTTATCTATAAATGTTCCATCGTCTCTTATTTCTATTATGCGATTTGCTGTGGTGTTTACGAATTCGTGGTCGTATGAAGTGAAGAGGATACAGCTTTTGTAAGCTATTAGACCGTTGTTTAAAGCTGTTATACTTTCTAAGTCTAAATGGCTTGTTGGATGGTCAAATATTAGAAGGTTTGCTTCTTGCAACATCATGCGTGAAAGCATACAACGTACTTTTTCACCACCAGATAAAACATTTGATTTTTTAAGTGCTTCATCACCTGAGAATAGCATTTTCCCTAAAAAGCCACGAATGTAGTTTTCAGAATCATCTGAGCTATATTGTCTTAGCCAGTTTACTAAATCAAGCTGTGAGTTTTCAAAGAATTCGCTGTTGTCTTTTGGGAAATAGGCTGGTGTTATAGTCGTTCCTATTTTAGCTGTTCCGCTATCAGCTTCCTTTTCACCCATTAAGATTTGGAATAGGGTAGTTATCGCTATCTCATTTCCAATAAACGCTATTTTATCACCTTTGTTTACTGTAAAACGCAAGTCTTTAAAAAGTTCTGTGCCGTCCTCTGTTTTTGCTAAATTGTCCACCATTAAGATATCGTTTCCAACTTCACGACTTATGCTAAATTGCACAAATGGGTACTTTCTATTTGAAATTGCTATATCATCTAGTGTGATTTTATCTAGCATTTTCTTACGGCTAGTTGCCTGTCTGCTTTTTGAAGCGTTAGCACTGAAACGCTGTATAAATGTTTGTAGCTCTTTAATTTTGTCTTCTTTTTTCTTGTTTTGGTCTCTCATCATTTCTTGTGCTAACTGGCTGGATTGATACCAAAAGTCGTAGTTACCTGTGTAGAGCTTGATTTTGCCAAAGTCAACGTCTGCCATGATCGTGCAGACGTTGTTTAGGAAGTATCTATCGTGAGAAACAACGATTACTATACCACCGTGGTTTATAAGGAATTCTTCTAGCCAATGGATTGCATCTATGTCTAAGTCGTTTGTTGGTTCGTCCATTATTAGTATGTCTGGGTTGCCGAAAAGGGCTTGTGCTAGTAGGACTTTAATTTTATGCTCACCAATCAGCGTGTTCATTTGGTTATAGTGGAGCTCATCTGGGATACCTAGAGCGTTTAGCATTTTTGCAGCGTCTGATTCTGCTTCATAGCCACCCATTTCTGCGAATTCCGCTTCTAGTTCTCCTGCTTTTATTCCGTCTTCGTCTGAAAAATCTTCTTTCATATAAAGGTCATTTTTTTCTTTTTCTATATTATATAACCTTTCATTGCCTATTTTTACTGCATCCATAACTATGTAGTCGTCATAGGCGAAGTGGTTTTGCTTAAGGACACTCATCCTTAAACCACTTCCTATGATAACTTCGCCAGTATTTGGTTCTATATCGCCTGAAAGAATTTTTAGAAAAGTACTCTTTCCAGCTCCATTTGCACCTATTATTCCATAACAGTTACCTGGTGTGAATTTTATATTTACATCTTCAAATAATTTTTTGTCCGAAAATCTTAAACTTACGTTTGATGCCATTAACATATTTTTAATTCTCCTACTTGTATCTATAATTTGTATAATTTATATTTCTTGCCCCAATCCTTCTTGCTGCACTTCCTCTCGGGATTTGTTGCCTTGCTTGTCTTAACTGTCTTCTTTTTCTTGCTTTTCTTGATTTTATTATTCTGTTTACTCTGAAAATAGTGAAAGTTGCGATAGCAGAATATAATAAAGCTTGCCATATTATACTGAAATCAAAGCTTTCAAAAAAGTTTGTGCCAGGATTTTGACCGATGCCTGCTCTTGATGTTTCTAAAATTTCAGCAGGAATTGGTACAACATCTGTCCTACTCGCTACAATTTCATGGTCAAATAAAATTTGGTCTACAACTAAAGGAATTTGTCCTAAAATAAAGTCCCCATAATTTACTTTCACTTTTGGGCCGTGTTCATCTGAAATTACTATTTGCTTATCTATGTTTTCTGGATTAATATCAAGAGGCAAATGGATAATTAAATTACCTTGTGGGCGAACTATTACTTCCTCACCATTTATATTAACTTTCGCTCTAAAGTCTGTATTTAGTAGCTCTACATTTCCGTAGGAGTTAAATCCTTGGTTTAGAAGACTTGCCGTTTTAGTGAAAATTACAAATCGTGGAGTTTCCATGACTACTGATATAAGCCCTGCGCCGTTTCTTGCATAGATTGCTAAAGTATGAGAAGCTTCATTAGTAAAGCCAGTTTTTCCGCCTACTACATATTCATGGAAGAACTCGCCCGGTTGTATCATTCTATTTGTGTTATTTAGAGGACGTTCTAATGGTTGGAACGGAGTTGGTGGGACAGTAGTAAAAGGTGTTGCGATAACTTCCCTAAAAATAGAATGCTGAATTAACTCTCTCATTATAAGGGAAATATCATAAGCTGTAGTAACTTGCAGAGGATCATGAAGACCGTGTGCATTTGTAAATCTTGTGTTTACTGCCCCTAATTCATGTGCTCTGGCAGTCATTAAAGCGGCAAAGGCTCTTTCAGTCTCAAAAAAATCCCTTCCATATCCTATTATATGTTCTGCTATAGCATTTGAAACATCATTTGCACTTGCTAGCATTATAGCATAAAGTGCATCAAGGGCTGTTACGCTTTCTCCTGCATTCATAGCTATGTGGCTTGAAGAGCGCGGAATGGAGAAGACAGCATCGTGGCTCATTTTTATTTCTTCATCTAAAGGGATATGTTCTAGAAGTAGAAGAGCAGTCATAAGCTTTGTTAAACTTGCTGGGTATCTAAGTTCATGTTGATTGTATGCTTCTAGGACCATTCCAGTGTCTGCATCTATAAGTATTGTGGCTGTTGCTTGAGTGTTCAAGTTATCAAGTGTGGTAGCTTCTATAGTTTGTGTCCCGAATGTTAGCGCTAGCAATAATAAAGCTAATTTTTTTCTCACTTTTTCCTCCTTCGATAGCAAATACAGGAGACATTTGCTAAAGTGCGTTTTGAGAAATTCTTCCCAATACTCAAGTATATTATACACAACTTTTAAGCAAATTTCAACACATTTTTCTAAAAAAAATTATACAAAATTTTTTATGGAAAAAAAATTGCCAAAAGTTTTTTAAGAAAAAGCTTGAATTTCTTTTATAAAAAGCTTGAAAAGTTATTCCGAATGTGCTATAATAATATCTAACTTACATATGATTTTTTACGCTTTGAAACTCCCATAAAGCCTAACAAAAGGACTACATTCTACAAAATATCCCCCCACTACTGCCTATTTCTACTTGCTTCTACAAATCTAAGCTTAGAAATCTCCACAAAAATATAAATCAATGAGGTGATTAAATATGCCCAAAAAATCTCTGAGGCATACACCTAAAAATAACTACATACGGCAAACATTCGCACTGTTTATCGCTATGCTATTTATTATAGGCGATGCCTCACAAATTATGGCAGCTCTCTATGAGGGCTTAAGCATTAGCTATGAGGAGGACTCTAAATATTACAACGGCTATGCTTATGATAATGAAAATTATCAAATATTCGATGAGGAAAATAATCAAGATTTTTTACCAGATGGAATCGAATGGAATCCAATGTTCGATATTCCAGAAGACTTTGAGGGCTACTGGGAAGACAATATCCAGATACAACCGCACTACGGTGTTTCAGGACATATCTCACCAATTATGCCGTTGGGGGCAAGCCCATTTATGTTCGGGTTGATTACAACCCCTCCACTAATATCTCCAACTAACATATACACTGCAACTGACTTTTACAATTTCCTAAATGCTAATCCACCTTTCGATGACAATAATGGACACTTCCAAATAATGAATGACTTAGATATGTCAGGTTATCCTACTTATGGTCGTCCTTTTTTCTCAGGTATATTAGATGGAAATGGTAAAACAATTGAGAATTTAATATTAACTCCAAGAGATAATTTTCCAACTACTACTGTTCCAACTCACGTTAGCCCTGAGGGGGTTATTCGTGCTTTAGGCATGATAAACGTGCTAGGAGATGGCGGTACAGTAAGGAATTTAACACTTTATCACGATGGCGAACACTTAGCATTCCACAACAATTTAGAAGTGCTAGCACCACCACAAGCTGTAAATGCTACTAGTGTAGACGGAGACTGGAATAACCCATTTGTATCTAATTATACTGGTTTATTCGTAGGTGCTGTGCTTTCTGGAAATGCATATCTTCAAAATGTTCACTTAGCAGGGCATAATGTGTTTCAGAATGATATTACAACAGTTTTTCATATCGCACATACTCCAAGTCATAACACTGGTGCAAATGCTCGTTCAAATGCCACTAGAAGGCAATCCTTCGGTGGTTTAGTTGGAACAGTAATAGGTGGTAATTTAATCATTAGAAATATTACCGTTGAAAATTTTGAATTTGAAATTGGGCACGGTGATAGATCATTTTTACTTGCTAACCCAATCTTTAGAGAAGGTGGTGCACCAAATGCTGTTGGTGGTCTTATCGGTTTCGTACACGGTGGGCATGTTTCAGTAGATATAACAGCAAATGGTCCTAGAAATACAATAGGTATGCACACTAACACTCCACTTGCTCAATTTAATGGAGGTGGTGGTGATGTAGTAAGATTTGCTAGAATGATTCACTATGTAGGTGGTGTTATAGGGCGTGTAAACGGAGGCTCTATTAATATAAACCATGTGACTACAACTACTAATGGAAATACTAGCTTTGGTTATACTGCTGCTACCCAACGTTTCCCTGATGGTCACCACACGCACGGCTTTCATCTTGTAGCGGCTAGAAGAGCGGGTGGTATTATCGGTTACTCTCGTTCAAACAACGTTAGTATAAATAATGTTATGAATCATTTAAATGTTCGTGTAGTGAATGATCAAACATCAGCAAGTGCAAACCAAGGTAGACATCCGTTAGCTTTTGGAAATGCAGGTGGTATAGTAGGCCGTTCTGTTGGTAGCAATCTACGTATTACTAATGCAGGTAACTTCGGTATGATAGTTCACCATAGAGTTGGTAATAATGCAACTAATGGCTTGTTGCAAGGTCAAGGTTCTTTTGATCCTACATCCCCTGGTTTTCACGCTACAGCTACGGCTGCCGCTTCTAGAAATAACAATGAATCTGGAACAGGTGGAATTATTGGCCATTCGGCTGGTAACGGTTTAAACATACGTGCAAGTTTTAACGCAGGTTCTATAGATGGAAATCAATCAGGAGTCGGTGGAATTTTAGGTCACAATGGAAATGGTAATGCTTTACTTAGGGATGTTTATAACATAGGTAGTGTTTCTTCAATGTCAAGAATTGGAGGAAGTGGTTTAGTAGGTAGAAATAGAGCAGGTAATGTAACTATACAAAATGCCTTTGTTGCAGCAAATGTGACTGGGCTTGCTGTAGGAGCAAGACCAATGGGGAACAACCCTGGCAGTAACCTAGCTCATAATAGATTAAACGGCTTTAGCCTTTCAAACATTTATGTAGATTTTGAAGTACTTTCACCACCTAACCCTGGGACTGCTTTCCTTCAACCTAGTAGCTTTGGGTTTCATGTTCCTCCTTTGGGGAATAGCCCGGCAAATACTGATAGAACTCAAGCTGTTTCTGGTCTAGGTCAAGCTGCAAATGTTTCTGCTGTTACTACAGAATTACTTACACGTGGAACATTGCCAGGCATTAGCCCAGGTCCTGGAAGTCCATGGAGAATTGGTATGTACAATACTGAGGTTACAGATATGCGTACACACCCATACTTTTACTGGCAAATACCAGAAGGGGCAACTATGCAAGAACGCTTTGTAGCTGGAATTGAACCTAGTATAGGTAGAATTTTCATAGAGCCAGGCGAAGGACCTCACGGTCTTGATAGGCAAGGAGTAATTTCGGGTATTGAAGGAGTACCAATTGCTTCAAACCCTTATAGAATTTTTAATACTTATCGCCACCCTAGATTTGCAGAGCATGAGCCAGTAAACTTGATTAACAATAATTTAGTTAACTTTGTTCGTCCTGTTGCAAATAGAACTAGCATTGGTCTTATAAACCCTATGGGTGTTACAGCGTTCACAGTGAGCGAACTTCCACAAACTCTGGAGCTTAGAGTGATGCTTTACCCAACGGGGGAACATATAAGAAGTTCCCAAATAACTGGTTATAATTTAGCTCCGAATGGAGAAATCTCAGGTGCTTTTGGTGAATTTTACTTTGAAGCTAGATGGATGGCGAATGTTGGAGCGGGAGAATTAACAGTTCGTGCCCCGCATCATAGGCCAGTCGGCTATGATGATCCGACAAGTGATCAACATCAAATTCCGCGCATTGTCTACAATGTAGAATATGAAGACGCAGAGCGTGGATATATAGAATTTTGGTTTATCCCGTGGGAAGATGATGTTCACGCCTTCTTAAGACAACCGAACCCTATGGATCCTACAGGTCCAAGTATAAATATACCTCATACACCTTATATCTTTGATAGAGAAGAGATTCCTGTTGCTAGAGAGCTTGATTACTCATTCTTCTTGAGCGATTTAGAAGAAGGGGAGCATATTAGAGCAGGATTCCCAGATCATGGTTTTGAAATATTAGAGCTTTATCATGATGGAATATATTTAACATGGGTTTATTTAGACGAGTCAGACCGAGATTGTCATGAAGGATTCTGGCATTTATACCTTTACCCAGAAAGTATGCTACTTGAAGGCCTACCACATAGAAGACTAAGATTGGAAGCTGTAGATGAAACATCTATAACATCAACTTTACTTTTTGCACCTCCAGTCGTATTGGGAGACCCGAGCGGGCCTACAAATACAATTGCACTTGCTCCTCTTCCGCCTCAAGTAAATGTTATTTTTGATCCTCCTCTTTTAAATCCTGCTACACCAGTTATAGGTTCGGCAGCAATAAATGCTACAAATTGGGATCAAAATATAAACATGGGTACACATGGAAACTCACCACTTGTTGGTGGTTATTCTGCATTTGAATGGGACCACATGGGACCTTTCTTCTCTATGCCAGCAGACTTAAGATTAGACACTCGTTTCAGGCTAGAATTTACAGGAGCTTTAGCAGATCATTTTCTTGATACTGGATGGTTTACAGTTCGTGATTTATATGAAGAGCTTATGATACCAGATGTGGCAGATTTCCCTGTTGGAAACCCTTATTGGAATTATTTGGCTTCACATAGACATATGACAATTCCTCTTTATACAAGAATTCCAGGCTATTTCACAGTTCGAGTTTATTATGATGGTCAGTTGCTAGAAACTGCTCGTCTTTATAGAAATGAAATCCCTGAGTCTACACCACCTATACTAGGTGAATTTACAGGTTTAGCACTTGCTCCAAATACACAGCTTGTAGTAAGAGCAGATGGTTTTGCGGATTATGAAATATTTGTAGATCCTCTTAATCGTCCGTTAAATGATACTTTCATAGTAAATATGCAAAGAGAACAACCTGGACCATATGATGTTTTAGGGATAGTTCACCATCATCCTAGTTTAGAAGTTGCACCAAATGCACATATTAAATTAATAGATGCAGATGGTAGAGTCTACAGAGAGACAACGGCTTCACCTGCTGGATTCTTTGAATTTAGAAATGTATCCCTAGGAACTTACTGGATATGGTCAATAAGCGATGAAAATGACGTACTTAGTGGTATTTCAGAAATATTGCATGGACCAATTGTAGTAGATGGTACAGGTGTTGACTTCCAATATGTTAATCTATATGACGACTACACACATGTTGTTTTGGTAAACGTAATAACACCAAATAACACTCTACCAACAGATTTAGAAGTGACACTGAACTCTAACCTACTTCCTGTAGATACTACAAATCCTTCTGGCTTCTTCTATTACTTAAGTAATTCACTAGCAATGGGTGACATAGTAGCGACGGCAACAGGTTACGGTACAGAAACACATACCTTATCAGGAACATCGAGATATAGATTAGTGACAATAGTTCTTATGCCAAATCCAGGTGCAGCCCTTCACTTTGAAGTAACAGGAAGCACAGGAGTTATAACAGGTGCTACGGTTACTATACCAAGTTTAGGTATATCGACAACAGCTCCTCTTGATGACCACTTTGGTAATGAAATTATTCATGCTATAAGAGATATAGATCCTATCCCAGATGGTGAGACTAGAAAATTCAATTTCTATGTTCAGCATCCAGGTTATGCTATCTATAGTGGATATATAGAAATAGCTTATGACGGACAACTAATAAATCACTTCCGTAGATATGATTCTGGTCCAATAGGAATTGATGGTTTCCATCGTTATATTGGTGATGGAATTCAAAGAGCATTGTATAAAGTGACACTTGAAGAAACTGACATTTCTCAACGTATTGTTTATGGTAGAGTTACAGGAGATGGCACTCCTTTAGAAGGAGCTACAGTTGCTCTTGCAAGTAATCCTTCTATTTATGCTATAACTGACTCTGAGGGGTATTATATACTTATCATAGAAGACACAGGAGACACAGTAACTTTAGTAGCAAGATACACTGGATTTATTCCAGAGATAGAAATGGCAGCAGTACCAGGCAGACAAGACTTTGATCTTACTGTTGGAACTGATGATTATATTTTACTATTTGGTCAAACTCGTGTTCATGTTATAGTAGGTAATGTGAATATGAATGTTCATGCACCATATGCAGAAATTGAATTTGATGATAACAATGGCTTCACAGCAAGTGTTACATCAGACTCAAATGGTTGGTATGCAATATTAGTTCCACGTGATGTTGTACTTGATACAAAAGTTTATGTATCTGGTTTCGATGTCAAGGAAACTACTGTATATACAACAGATGAAGAAGCAGAAATTACACAGCGTAGAGACTTTATAGTAGTAACAGGAATTGAACCAGTTGAATGGGCACCAGTACTTGTTAGAGGTGTTTTACAATCTGATCCTTCAATTGTATTATGGAGATTTCAAGCAGAAGCTGTGTGGGGTACAGTTTTTGAAGCTTTTGCTCCTACTCATGTGTCTGGTCATGCATTGATAGGTGCTCCTTCACGTGATATTCTTCTAGCTGGACTTGCGCCAGGAGGAACAATTTTTGAAGTTATTTTTTATTATGAACCTATTATTGCAATAGATGATCAAGCTATTGTTACTATACAGACACTAGAATATGGAACAAATGATGAAATAAGAATCCCTATGCAAATAACTTGGGAAATAGGAACTCCATTTGCTATAGATGCACCTACAATTGCAGGGTGGGCTCTTCATCCAAATACATCTGTATCACAAGGAACTGCAGCTGTTGATGAAAATGGTGAAGAATTTAGATTCTATTTTGTGCGTATACCAGAAGCAGGACCAGGAGAATATGTAGTAGAAGTACTGGCCCAAGATGTGGATACAGAAAGAATAATTGCTAGAACATTTGCAATTATTCCAGAAACAGGTGGCTTTATTCAAAATCCTCACGCATTAGTTGCACCATATTATGAATCAGTAGATAGTAATACAGACCCACGTGAATGGCTACCAGATGATGGTACTCAAGTAGTTTTCTCTTTTCAAAGAGCTACAGTAGAAATTTATGTTCGTGGTGTTTTACAACATGATCATGATGAAATTGTCTATGCACCTTTTGCGATAAATGTACCATTAGGTAGGGTTTCTAATATAAATGCTCCTTCACCAATTGGATACACTTTAGTTGGAGTAAGTCCTAGAGCAGTATTTGTAAGTGAGGCAGATCAACTTGTTACATTTGAGTTTACTACAACAGAAGGTAATAAAGTTCGAGTTGATTTAATGTATGTCTTCCCTGATGGTTCTGAAAGAATAGGTCATTTCTATGTTAACTTGCCAGTAGGTACGGAGGTAACTATAGATAGACCAGATGTACCAGGATGGCTACCAGATACATGGGGAGGAATGCCGGATACACAAGATGGTAGAAGAGATTATGCATATCATGAAATCACAGTAACTTCCGACCCAGAACAAACAGTTAGATTCTACTTTGTTCCAGACATGATAGAAATTCGTATATCATTATGGGATGATTATGAAAATGAAGAAATAGAGTATAGACTTATAGATATTCAACGTGACACACTCCTGCACACAGTCTTCGCTCCAAGCCTTCCTAACTTTGTTTTAGCAGAGGATGAAACAGGTGTTTACTTCCTTACAAGAGGAAATTTTGATGAGTACACGGAGATAGTTTTCCGATATGTGCCAATACCAGAGCCTCAAGAATTTATACGCATAACAAAAGCAATTCACACTTTTGCAGAAGGAACTATTTATTATTTCTTCTATGTAAAAGCTGGTGAAGAAGTTACTTTCAGAGCTCCTATAATTGATGGCAATGTATTTTGGTTCTCATTATTTGGTGGTGTTGAATCTGATGACAGGCATATAACATTTACACCTGAAGATGAAGATGGCTATCTTATACAATTTACGTACTTACCATTAGAAGAAGGCTATATCATAGTAAGGCTTATGTTAGAAAATGACGACGATGATGATATAGTTATAGAAGAGTTTACGATTTCAGCACATTATGTGCAAGAAAACACTATAATAGTGGATGAACATTATATTACTATAACAGCTAGAAACTTGAGTGACAGAGGTTATGAATTAGCTAGTGGAAGTTTAAAACGCAATAGTGAATTAACTGCCCTAACTCTGTCAGATATTCAAGCAGATGGTATAACAGCAAGAGCTGGAGACACCGTTCACTTTTATTACACTAATTCAACCCAGCCAGCCAACCCTGGAATGGTAAGAATACTAGTGGATACATGGGAATTCGATGTATTTATGGAAACATCACTCTTTCAATATGAATTTTTCGTAGAAGAGGGTGTGGAATTCACTTATAGATTTCCTATATCTGATGGACGTATATTCATACTTGGTCAGTTACTTGAAGTTCTCCCACGACCAGGAGAATCGCGACCGCCAGCGTGGTGGTTGCCTGGTGGTTCTAGTTTTTTTCAGGATACGATATCTCGTACAGTTATTGAGGATTATCCATATGTAACTTTTACTCCTTCAACTGGACCTGAGGGTACAAGACTTTATAGAATTGTCATCCATTATAGGCCTATACGACCAGATGAAGTTTTAGTGAGATTAATTCATCAAGAGACTGGAGATATTATAGAAGAACTCACGATAGAAGTTCGTGATATAGAAGATACTATACTTGTAACAGCTAATGATCTTAGTGATAGAGGATACTATTTAGTAGGTGGTAGCTTAGATGGAACTGATTATCCAGACTATATAACTGGTATAACTGCAATGCCACTTCAGACAGTTCACTTCTATTATAATGGTGAGCCACCAACAATAGACCCATTAGACATCTCTATAACAGTAGTAGACCGCTTCATTGATGAAGATGGAAACCTTATTTCTGAGAGAACAAATATTTTTAATAGTTACCGCAACTTCTTTATAGGTGGTAATTTTACAGTAAGGTCGTATAGCAACTTTGCTGTTCCAACTACAGTTACAAGCATCCGTGTTTATGATGGTGAAGGCAGCTTCTTACGTGATGTCCCTCCTGCCAGCTTCTACCAACTACGTAATATCGAAAGAAGCTACAGAATTTACTTTGTTCATGAAGTACGTGAAGAAGTTAGCTTAGTTATAAACTTCGTAAACATAGATGATATTCCGGTAGGTGGAAATATAACAGATGCACCTATAATTTTTGCAAGACATTTAGAGAATCTAAATCTAGGTCCACAACTCTATACAATAACTAGAGAGGCAGAATTGCATGAAATTATTTGGAATCATGAAATTCATAATAATTACTATGCATGGCTTGAAACGGAAGGGTTATTCGCACTAACTCCTGTCCGATATATAGACTCTGCACCTCGTGTAATTGTAGATTTAGAGTATGGTGTAAATGCTCTTTGGATAGCTTACACTAGCCCATATTCCATACCGCGTAATAATTACTCCGTAACTTTAGAAAGAATTGTGAACGGAAATTCTCTTGGTGTTGAAGAATTAATGATAAATGAACGATACGGAACATTATTTGAAATCACTTATAACGATATTTACAGTAGTGATGTTCCAAATGGGTACGTATTCGTAGGTTATAGTAGATCAGACGGTTTAAGCGGTCTTACAGGTACTTTAAGAGAAAACTTAGATGTAACATTGCATTTTGAAGCCCGTCAATCTATCCTAGAAACACCTTACCGTGGCATTATTCGCCATATAGCAGAAGATTCAGATGGAAATAGAGTTATACTAGGTATTAACGATGACTTTACTTCACCTGTATTTGATGCTATACTTAACCTCCTAAATGGTTTAAGTAGTTCTTCTATGATCCTTGACCCTTATGAGGTTTATGAACCAGAGCAAGAAGATACATATGAGTATGAAACAGAATACGAATATGATTATGCAACAGATGAAGAAACAGAAGAAACAACAGAAGAAACAGAAGAAGAGATAACAGAAGAAGCAGAAACGGTAGAAACAGAGTATATTCCACAAGCTAATGCAACTGATTTCTTAACTTCAGCAGTTATGGATGCTTTATCAATATCACCAGCTACAACTCTTACTTTTACAGAGCTTTTAAGCCTACTTGAAACTTTACCAGGGGCTGAATTAATAGTTGCTGATATTCATGAACTTATGTTAATAAGAGACTTTAGTGTAATCCATATAGATTACGATGATGCTACTGGCTTTATAATAGATATTATCTATGAAGCAGAGCAAATGCTACCTATAAATGTGTATCACAATGTACCAACTTTAAGCACATTATTTGGCGGCAATCCAGGTATCTTTATAGGACATACTTACCGTCTAACAAATGGGTTTAACCCAAGCGAAATAGGTACTCTATCACGCAGTGAGTTATTAGGTCTTGCAGAAGATGCGGATGTGTTGCGTGGAAGCGTGTTTAACTATCAACCACATATTTTCGAGCTTAATACGCGCCCAGATGGAACACGTTATATATTAGTAACTTACAGATTACCTTTCTCACTAGAAGATTTAATCAACGGTAGTGATGAGGATAGATACTTTGAAGTTCACGTTGGTACGGTTTATACTAACGGCGGAACAGGCTTCAATATTTTAGATATAACAGCAATACTACCACACATTATGGAAATTGAAGTAACAGACTTCAACTTTGGTCATAAAGAGCTTATGGAATTCCTAGAAGACCATCTTATGCCTTTGATTGGAACTTCTGGAGGTAGTATTACAGTAACATTAATTGGTGGTTATTTACACGTGGAAGTTGATGGAACAACTTATAGATTTACAGAACAAATTAAAGTTTTTGATGATGTATTACGCGAATACCGCGATGTTGAAACAACTATCGGAAGCTTCTTTGATACTCCTGCGGGAGAAGAGGTAAATCCTGTGCTCTTTATATTTGAAGAAATAACAGATAAGCCTCCAATAACACAACGACCTCCGATACCTCCACAGCCACCAGTACCTCCACAGCCACCGGTTACACAACCTCCGTGGCATGAACCAGAAACTTCTCCTGGATCTTCTGGAGTTTGGACTCCAGGGCAGAGAATAGACAGAAGGGAGGTGAATGAAGTAATTGAAAGTGCTCCTACAGCAATCTACAGAGCACAAAGATACGTACAAGGCTTTACAGATCAAACATTTAGACCAAACAACGGCATAACTAGAGCAGAAATGGCACAAATGTTCTTCAACTTATCACAAAATCCACACAAACACGGTCACACATTCTACAACTTCCACGACGTGGCTCCTACAGGTTGGTATTTTGAAGCAATAAGCTATTTTGCAGAGCGTGGTGTATTAGTTGGCTTCCCAGATGGCTACTTCAGACCAAACCAATACATTACAAATGCCGAATTCGCACAGTTCCTTGCTGGTGTAAAAGACCTCTACCCTGTAACTACGCTTGAATACATCACGGGACACTGGTCTGAAGAAGCTGTAAATGCTACATTTAACTACGATCTTTTCAACTACTTCGGGCAAACTGAAACCTACGCATTCCACAGAGATGCAATTATAACGAGAGCACAAGCTGTAACTACAATAAACTACCATGCAGACCGTACTCCAAACAGAGCAGACATTCTACAATATCTACAAGGTCGCCAGCTCTACACAGACGTTAACCAAAATCATTGGGCATTCTACCAAATCATGGAAGCTTCAATAGACCACTTCTACACCCGTGACTACGATGGCCTAAGACATTGGACTACTAGAAACCCTCTACATGGATGGGTTAATAGATAGATTAAATAAAAAAGAACCTCCCTACAAAATCTACAGGAGGTTCTTTTTTATTTATAGTAAATTCTGCGTAAAAGAGTAACTTGAAGCGAACTTACTACACATTAGATAGCATTGTGAGTGAAAGAAGCTATGCTACAAAGCGGTATTTTAGTAACACTGCCTAGCCAGTTTCCGTGGTGGGAACGCTCACGTCCGAAGAAGCCACACTCTGAACCTACAGGACAAGCTGGAGCAGCTCCAATTCTTGCAATAAGACTGATGCAACCATCACCTACATGTGCTAAAACTCCTGTGAAACCTGCTCCTGAAATTCCTCCGCTTTTTGTGAAAATCGTAATAGTTTGGCCTATATGTCTGCATAGGCTTTCTTCTAAACATCTAATGCATTCTTTACAACATTCCATGATATTGCCTCCCTTTTTATTTTATAGTACATACTATGCTTGTTTTAAAGGAGATGTTCACTTTACTCAAAAACTGTTACAGCCATCGTCATAGCTGTAATGATTTTGAAGTTAAATTATAAAAATGTAAAAAAGAATCTCCTGTAGATTTCGTAGGGAGATTCTTTTTTAATTACATTAAATAGCGTGGTGAGAGAAAGAAGCTATGCTGCAAAGCGGTATTTTAGTGACACTGCCTAACCAATTTCTGCCATGGCCGAAACGCTCACGGTCAAATCCGCGCTCAAACTCAAATCCGCGCTCAAATCCACGCTCACGTCCGAAGCCGCACTCTGAGCCTAAAGGACAAGCTGGAGCTGCTCCGAGGTGTGTAATCAGGCTGATGCAACCATTACCTACATGTCCTAAAACTCCTGTGAAGCCTGCTCCTGAAATTCCTCCACTTGTTGTGAAAATCGTAATAGTTTGGCCTATATGTCTGCATAGGCTTTCCTCCAAACATTTAATGCATTCTTTACAACAGTTCATAATATTGCCTCCTTTTTTTATTTTATAGTACATACTATGCTTGTTTCAAAGAAAGTGTTCATAGCTTGTTTCAAAAAAAACTTTATTTATATAGCTGATTTAGTTAAAAACTATAGCAAATATATAAAAAGTATAAAAAGAACATTCCTATAAACTTTATAGGAGGTTCTTTCTTATATAGCAAACGTACCTGAAAAACGTGAATGGCAATTTTTCAAATTCAGCGGCTTCAGGCTGAATTTGAAAATGAAGACAATCACGATTTTGAAGTACGC
>Ga0123352_10004103_pt1 | contig 21348 bp, 13 predicted proteins | sample TergutLab28metaG_FD_89700 | JGI IMG/M metagenome (GOLD analysis project Ga0123352, IMG submission 89700) | Labiotermes labralis P1 segment gut microbial communities from Petit-Saut dam, French Guiana - Lab288 P1 | ecosystem: Host-associated > Arthropoda: Insects > Digestive system > Gut ...
ATGTAGGAGATATTTTAAATCCATTTTAATCCAATAATGTGGTTTTAAATGGTTTGACAAGTATGTGCAATTAGTTGGTTTTAATAAATATTGTTATCACATTGCACGGTACTAAAATGAAAACGAATTTAATAATTGTCCAACAAGTTGCAACTTATTCAGTTTCTTACATTTCTGTAGGCAGCTCTACATGTTTCGGGTGTTGACACCCATCATCAGGAGCTCGTACAGCTGTAATTAAAGCTTCTGGTATTGATTAACCGGATCTACTACCATCCGATCTCGTTGTTGAGTTGGAGATGATTCATGCGTATCGTACGTTACCTACGGTGGGTACCGTAACGAGACACATGAATTAGTTCCAACTCAACAACGAGAGCGGATGGCAGTAGACCCGGTTGACCAGTGCCAGAAGCTGTAATTACAGCTGTACGAGCTCCTGATGATGGGGCGTCAACACCCGAAACATGTAGAGCTGCCTACAGAAATGTAATAAACTGAATAAGTCACATATTGTTGGACAATTATTAAATTCGATTCACGATGCACGGACCCATGTATATTAAAAAAAAACCAAAATACGCTTTTTGACAGCTTGCTATTCCTACTAGAGTGGAGATGAGATCATGGTCAACAGTTCGTTCCTTTTCCTATTACAGGGCCCAGACCGGAGATCAGATCCCTGTGTACAATTACGTGTCATCGGAACAGAAGCCCCTCACTTGGGATCAGTTCATGGACTTGAGCTCACGGCATGGGATGCAGGTTCCAAGCATGCGATCCATGTGGTACTACTCTTTGACATTGAACAAGCGCCGCGCTGTTCACCTAGTGTACCTGCTATTCCTACACTTCATCCCGGCCACCATAGTAGATGGAACCGCCTTGCTCCTCGGAAGACGGCCCAAGTATGTTGTGTTGAAATTAGCGATGATGATGATAGAACTAATTAAACTTTTCGTGCGCATTTTGCGTCAATTTGTCAGCACTCTTATAGTCCAAATTCACTTATCCTCTGCACACAGTTTGCTGTCCATTTTCTTTATATAAATACGTCTACTAGATGGCTAGATTTTCTGTTCTATAATATTACACTCCATAATTACGAAGGCCTGGAGGTCCAGTGGCCTTGTCTTTAGATTCTTTTTAGATTTCTTTTCATCTTCCAAAGTTACTATTGTTTTTGTGTTCTTATTTGCATTGACCCTTTTTGAGAATGCGCCTAATAAAAATAATTGTTTTTGTTGTTGTTCTGAGGTGCACAATCCCCGTTAAACTATAAGGTGGGGTAAATTCAGTCAAAGACACAACTATGAATATATGGCTATATGATGGTGTTTATTAGAAATGGAAAAACAACATGTTTCGGCCTATAGCGGCCATCTTCAGGTTTTGACAAATTCTTGCTAAAAGAGTTTTATATAATATGCATAAACCACGTGGTGATGTTGACATCTCATCATTTTACGTGCTTTTGGTAAGCTAAGTTTGATGGGATGTTTATTGGGTCAATGAATTTGTAGGTAGCGGGTGTGGATCTTTCCGGTTGGGTGGGTGTAGGGTTAGGAAAAAACTGTGATTGCAGGTGTGGTATCTTATATGTTCCTATGTTGGGGGAGGGGGGTGTTGGGGGTTTGGTTAATTAGAAGAAGACGTCAAACTATAGTTTTGTGTGTGTGCATGTGTTTGTGTTTGTGTGTGTGTGTGTGTGTATATGTGTGTATGTATGTGTGTGTATGTGTGTATGTGTATGTATGTGTGTGTATATATATGTGTGTGTGTATGTATGTGTGTATGTGTGGGTGTGTATGTGTTTGTATGTGCGTGCGTGTATGTGTGTTTGTGTATGTTCGTGTGTGTATGTGTGTTTGTGTATGTTCGTGTGTGTATGTGTGTATATATGCGTGTGTATATGTATGTGTGTGTATATGTATGTGTTTTTTAAATTAAAGCAAGCCCCATTACACTGGGTAATACTACATGCAGAGGTAATTCGGTTGTACATCTGGAAGCATCCTTCACTGTGCCACTTTACATTGTTAATAACTTTTTTGATTCCAGCTTTGTTATAGTAAGTCAAAGTCTATTGATTCTATAAAAGTTATGAATGGTTTCCGAAACTTCTTGATTAAGTCATGTTAGCTTGTTGGCCAATGTCCGGGGTGGACGATGTTTTTCTTCAGAATTCCTCTCTGTTTTTTTATGAGTATGCACTGGTACAGTAGGTGGTCGACGGTCTGATCTCCTTGTTTGCAGACACATGTTGCGTTGTCCAATAGCTTAAACCGATGGAGACAGTCCCTGGTTTTCCCTTGCCTTGTAGCCATCGCCGTTATGTTAGGTGTAACTCTGATATTCATGCTTAGCCTCTCCTGGACAGTGGGAAAATACTCCTTAGTTATTGCTGCCTTTGTGCATTTTTTTCATTCTTTTTGCCATTGTTGTTTGGCTTCTTCTTCTAATTCGTAGTAAAATGTGCTTATTGGGATTTTGTTAAATACAGTTTCGACGTCTTTACTTCGTGCTGCTTCTTTAGCTAGTCTGTCCGCAATTTCGTTACCATAGATTCCCGCGCGGACCTTTACCCACGAGAATTCCATTTTCCATTTAGTGCCCTCCAGTCTGGATACTCTTTTTCTAATCTGCTCGATAAGGTAAGCGTGGTTGTTGGCGTTCCGTAGTGAGTCTAGTGTTATTCTACTGCCTGTGAAAACTGTAGCTGTGCGTGGACTGTTACCCGTAGTGTTTATTGATTCTATTGTTTCCAGTGCTTTTATTATGGCCAGCTGCTCAGCCTGGTTGTTTGAGCATCTGCTGTCCAGTTTGAGTTTTATTTGAGCTGCGATTTCCTGTCCTATGAAGATGACTGCTCCGGATCCAACACCTGTCTCGCAATTGCTCCCATCTGTGTATACCTGTACTAACTGGTCCTTGTAGTCCTTCGCCTCAATAATTATGACTGCGTCAGCCGGGTGTGTCCAATCTTTGAGTTCAACTACTTTATCTAATTCTGGTGTTTGGCTTCCTCTAGTTTTCCTAATGTTGTACTGTTTTACAGATACCTCAGTTCTTATAATTATAGGGGTAATCCCTGTTAGGGTGCACAGTGCTTCGCTAGATGTTCTTCGGTATGCTTCGGCCATTCGTATATTTATGAGCCGTTGAACTCTGATATATTCTTGTCTATTGTGTTCGTATATTATGGCGTCTATCCAGACCGGAGCTCCTTATAGCAGGAGGGGTAGGATGGCACCTTTGTAGATAGTCTTCAAGGCTTCATGTTTAAGTCCCCATGTTAGTTTCGCCGACCTGTACAAATTATGAATCAATTTCGTACATATTTCTGCGACGTAATTGATGTTTTCTTTGAATTTTAATTTGTTGTCTATAATTATTACTAAATATTTAATTGTAGGAACTTGTTCCAGTATTTTGTTGTTTATATATATCTTTATTACCTTCGGTTCTTTCCTTTTCCTTCTCGATACCAGCATGACTTTGGATTTTTCATCGTTAAATCTAATGTTCTTCCTTTTTGCTCAGGCTGTTATTTTACTCAGTTCCCCGTACGAGTAGTTTTCGACCGCGCTTACTGAGTCACCTCTCACGGCCAACATCAGTTCGTCTGCAAAGGCCACTGCCTTTTTTCTTGCCTTGAACTCGAGCTTCAACAGGGAAATGAACTGTATATTCCAGAATCCCGGCCCGCAGCAGGATCCTTGCAGGCATCCTTTGCTTACTTCTCTCTCTAGTCGAATGTTGTTTGTTGACAGGTTTGCGATGCGCTGGCTGAAGTAGCTTTTAGTGAGGTTATACAGATTTTGGGGGCAGCCACAAGCTCGAAATCCATTCAGAATAGATGGCCACCAGGCTACGTTAAAAGCACCTTTTACGTCTAAGCTTATTAGGACTATAATTTCCCCTGCTGCTAGGCTTTCCTTGACAAATTCCTTTATTTCTATCGCCGCGTCTATTGTGCCTTTTTTGAGGTGTAAAACCGTACTGGTGGACGTTCATAAAGTCTTGTGAAACGACATGGTAATTTATTCCGTTTATTAAGACTTTCTCCAATACTTTCTTACCTACATTGAGCAGGCTTATTGGGCGAAATTTTGACACATCGTCGCTGTTTTCTTTCCCAGTTTTGGTTATGGGTATCAATTTAGCTCTCTTCCATTTCTTTGGGACAAATTCTCTTCGTAGACATCCGTTGTACAAAGCTGTAATATAGTTGGGTAGTATATCAAGTGCACTTATGTAAATCTTGCCTGTTATTCCATCTTCCCCTGTAGCTTTCTTGTACCCCATGCTTGCTACGGCGTTCCTGATTTCTCCTACGGTGAAGTCTTTGTCATCTTCAGTATCAACCGGTTCTTGGGATAACATTGTGGCTTGCTTGTGGGTGTCGGAGTCGTTATTATAGTTGTCTTCCGGTGCAAATTGCTCAAGCGTGTATTTTAAGGTTTCGTTTAGGTCCGCTGTTAGTGATCCATCCGGTTTCCTCAGGGTAGTTATTTGTGTAATGTTCTTTCTTTTGCCTGCTGCTAACCTGTAAACTTCATTCCAGGGGTATGGGTTCATGTTGCAGTACTCCTTCCATGATTGAATTTTTGCATTTTTTATTTTTTGCCGCGTACAAGATTTTAGTTTCTTGTTATAGTGCTCTGCGATGACGTCGTAGTCCTTCGCAGCCTCTTGTCCTTTTGTACCTGCGTCTATACGCATTCAATCTTTTCCGCATTATAGTGAGTTCGGAAGACCACCAGGGGAAAGTTTTGTGTGTCTGTGTCGTCTTTGTGACCCGTGAAGTAAGGAACGAACTTCTACATGCTACCTCCAGGATTTCGTAAAATTCCTCGACCGATTTTTCTATGTCAGGTCCTGTAGTGGCTTGTCCAGTATTTCGGTTCTAGCTGCGTTAAGAGTGTCGCTAAATTTGTGTTCCAACAAACGAGTTAAATTGCTCTGGAATTTCTCTTTACCTTCTTTTGAAACATTGTTCTTCACTTCTCCAGTGTCTATTTAAGCCCTTGTTGTTTTACTATGTCCTACGACATATCTTAAAATGTTGTGGTCGGAACAGCTGTCCTGTTCACGTATCTCCCATTCATATACTGCGCTTAGTAATTGATTGTGAATGATGGTTAAGTCAATGTATATGTGTGTGTGTGTGTGTGTGTGTGTTTATGTGTGTGTGTGTGTGTGTGTGTGTGTTAGGTGAATGAACATAAAATGTAACGGAGTTTACAAATATTTCTTATAAAAGTAGCAAAATAAAAGGTAGGATTGTGAATCCAAAGAAGGCGCAGTACTTGATTGGTCTTTCAATACTTAAAACGTAAACAGTGTGGATAGAAAATGTCAAAAACTCCTTTGCTTTTTCGGGTTTCGTAGTGAAAAATAATGTGTTAATTAAGATCACCTTACTGGACGTTTCTTATGTGAAAAGATGTCTCATCTTTTGTTGGAATTGTCATACGTATGGTGAGACACAAGAAGATTCTGTGGTCGCTGTTTAAAAAGTTTTCATTTTTTAAGATTGCTGAAGATTTACAAGAAAATCAACAAGTTCTGCGATGTAATATCCTACTTCAGTACCCGAGACTGGAAATTTACAAATAAAAACGTACAAGAGCTGTGGCAGAAACTGGACGAAGACGACAGGAAACTGTTTGATTTTAACATTGACGAGTTGGACTGGGACAAATATTTCTACACATACGTGCGAGGTATCAGGCTGTACCTGCTGAAGGATGACTTGTCTACAATTCCGCGGGCCATAGCGAGGTATACGAGGTACGTTGCATGATTCACACACCACAAACAATTGATCCGTAGAAAGAATGCGTGTGCAAATATTTTCCTTGCACTCCAGATCTTCTGTTGGTGTCCTCCCACGACCTCTTAGAGCGGATGCCATCCTACAGCTCATAAACCCATCACATACACACATACTTTGTTCAATTTGTCCGGCCCCAGTAGAATTCAAATTTATCAGCTACAAAGAGTCTCAAACACGAATTTATGACCGGGTAGACTCTTGTAGACGACAGCCTTTAAGTTTCGAGGCGGACTGAAGACTAATGTCAGTTGTCGGACAGATGCAGTGAGTAACAACGTCTTTTGTGACAGAATAAAATTTTAACTTAGTTGTGTATTGAATTTCTCCTATCTTTGACGATGAGCTGCTTTTGATAAATATTTACTGCATTTTATGTTAGATATTTATGCACAGAACATGTTTCAGTGGACCGATATCAACTAGAAATTAAAAAAAAAAAAATAGAATGTAGTCAAGCTATGCAATGTGGCATTAGAAGTCACATTCGTTCTGTAGGTCAACATAGGTGTAACGTGGCTCAAAGCACTGGGGTTGGAGGTAAAGGTAAAGATAAAGTTCACCCTAGAACAGGCCACGATGGCCCAGACGGGGAGTAGAGGTATAGCTCTACTCTTTCTTAAACCCCAGCGCTAGATGGGGTGGGTGGTCAACGACACGCCTCGGCCGCTTTACCCCCGGGAAACATCCGGTACCCATTGTAGATGAGGCTAGGTGGGCCTCACAGCCGGTCTGGACAGGTGCGGAAAATCTCGTCCCCACCGGGATTCGATCCTTTAAAAGTAATTAAGTTAGAAAGAGTATGGAAGATTGATGTGAATCAGTCCTTAATATAACACACCCCTTCCCCCCTCCCAACGCTCAACCCGTTTTGATTTTTAATTAGCCCCTCTTCAACTCAGTAGTAAAAAAAATGATTCTTAGGTAGAAAAAATAATGACGGGAGATTTTCCTCCCTTGCCCCCCCCCCCCATTTAGGCCTATGACTATCTACCAAGTTGAACGATCTGTTCTGATTTGTTTGCAAGGCTGCGTTGGATACACCAAGGTGTGAAGTTTGCGGTCCTGATCCTCATACTGAAATTGCTGTGGACAATAAGAAGCTTCTTGTCACTACAGAAGTGACAAATCCAACACTCCCGTTGTGAAACGCAACACGATGTAATTCACATGATGTGAACGCGTCAACAGCTTATCACACTGAATGGCAGCGCGTCAATTCTGACCCCTGGGATCCATGGAATGTTCTTAATACGTGATATTTCCCTCTACAGTATCAGTGTTGTTGCTTTTCTTAAGACGAGAATGGACACTCATTTTGTAATACTCATTGTTGTGAAATAGAAATTTGTGATTCGGTCCGCCAACTGGATTTTATAGCCATTATTAAACATATAATATGGTATTATTGACGGTCATTTGCCAGTTGTGTTGGTGCAGTAGACTCCAGTTGAAATGTGATGGCACACGGTGACGCATGGGAGGGGAAGTGAAGGGAAAACTAGTGAATGGAGTGGGTAGCCAGTATCCTTCACACTACCTCAGAACATGGTGTATCCAGCATTACTACCGCTGATGCGCACACCTCGGCTGCCAGTAGTCGACTGAACTGACACCCCCGCCAATTTAATTGGACTCGTCCGTTTCGCCGAAAGACGAAATCTGGTTTCTGCGCGTGTGCCATCACATTTCAATTGGCTTCTACTTGACAGATGTTTGTGAATACAATCATGCGCAGATATGTGTTAGCGTCTGCATAGAGGGACCTGCGAAGTGCTTACGCCTTCAGCAAACGTTCTGCCCTTCGTGTGACGAACGTAAACAAAAGCGACAATACCAATAATGGGTAATTATCATTTCGGCAAATGAGCTGGGGGGTAACAACCTCGAAAAGTACGAAAATGTTACGTTTTAGGGTCACAGTTCCATTACCGTTACACGATTTATTAAACCGGAATGAAATAATGCTAAAAAAAATTATGTAACTGCAAATAGTGTTGTGTGTGAGTGGACACGAGGGCGATCGGCGACATGTAGTGGTAAAGGCAGATCTGACAAGACGATATTACAGCGTGTGTAAGGCAAGAAAGTTAGTGGTTTTCGCTAAGATCATAGATTTTCTCCCCTCAGTTGTCGGAAGATCGCAGTGACTGCTTTTTTGATCATGACAAAAGGTTTTGTGCAGAATTATTATAAGATATTTAATTAATACATATTACATGATTGTGTATTTATTTTCGTACACATCTTCTTGTACTGGTAGAATGCAACTAAGCTACCTAGTAAATACAAGGTTATTCGAAATGAGTGTCGGGATTTTTAACAACTTGTCATACACAATATACTTGAGATAGGAGTATATGTATTTTTCTATTTAATAGAACAACACTCCAAGTTTTTGTTATATACCTTACAGGTGCGTTTGTGATTCTACAAACATCAGCACTATAATAAGAGTTCGTTCCCAACTGACAAGTTGTTAAAACCCCGACAATCATTTCGAATAACCCTGTACAATAAACACCGGTTACACGGGAATTTGGAACTTCAGTCCATTTTATTATAAAAAGAAGCGAGTATTGTTAATTATCTGGCTTTAATTGCAACATAACGCTGCAGTCAAGAAGAAATAATATTTATTCTCCGAAAGTGCGTCCATTTTTTTTTTGTCAGGAATGACTGGAAGAACTCATTTTGTGTGCTCATAATTGGCGTGAATGGATCTCTCTTAAACATATCGTATTTACCCACTAAATACGTAATTATGTATTACACATTGTTCATATTTTACATACTTCCTTTTAAAATAAAACGTTACTTACTTACTTACTTACTCCATGGTGCAGAGTCCTTCTTGAGAAGCTAACTGGTTCTAGCTAGTCAAGAAATTCCCCGCATTTCACGGAACCCGAAGGTTCATTACCGCACTCACAAGCGTCCGCCAACTGTCCCTATCCTGGGCCAGCCAAATCCAGTTCATATACCCACATCCCACCTCCTGGAGATCCGTCCTAATATTATCCACTCATCTACGCCTAGGTCTCCCCTGAGGTCTCTTTCCCTCCGGTTTCTCCACCAAGAACCTATAAACCCCCCTCTCCTCACCCATACGCGCCACATGCCCAGCCCATCTCATTCTTCTCGATTTTATCACCCGTACAATATTGGGTGAAGAGTACAAATCACCAAATCAAATAATTAAAACTTCACAAATCCTTAATTATAGAATAATGCAAATCGTAATACGTGACAGTACCCACCCTCACCTCACCTCCTCTGCACCCCAATCTCCATTCTCACATAAAACAGATGGTCCCTCAGACTCTTCAGGACTTGTGTGTAAGCTGATGTATGTACATTGTGAACTTAAATTGATGAACTGTAAGCTCTAAACTATGGTTGGTGATGTATACTATTATATCTTTTATGACGTTAACTGTAGGCCATATCGAGAACTACTTCATTACCCCATTCGAAACGCCCTTCACAGCTCTCTGCATGTACTGTTTCCCGTTTTTGGATGTATAACGGGCCTAACATTCAAATTCTCACAACATTCAACGAACTATACAAATCAACAAAATTTTTTGTTGATCAATGTGTAACGTCTATAAACTTCAATTTTACGTCTTGCGGTATTATTCTACACTGTATGTACCAGTAACCTTACACTTATTTATGGCTACGTTTTTTACCCGGGAGTTTCAATACTAATTTTCTGCATCATATTCAGCGTCGTCCATACTAACGTATGGTTACTTGTACATGTGTCTGGCCATTATACAATTCATTCACTCTGTGGCCTGCCTTCCGACAGGTCCATAACCTCTTGCAAAGCGAGTTCTCTACGATCTGTTGCTTCCTCTTTCAATTTCCGGTATCCTCTATTTTCCCTTATACCATACTGCTTAACATTTAACATTCTATCTATAGCACCTTTGCTAAAGGTTGGAGCTAATATTTTACAATCACATCAATACTGTAGCACAAATACATAAAATTAAAATATACAGCGTGATTAAAAAAGATGAGCTCAATTTTGTACTTCTATATTTCCTGAACTATATAAGGTATGTAAATGATTGCAAAAAATTTGCAAGAGAATATCCTAAATTTTCACATACCACCGCTAGGGCTCTCGCGGCGTCAGTTGAGAGCAAAATGGCTACTATGCAGCACAAGATTTTTTGCGTTCGTGAGTTCATTAAAACTGAGTCGGCGACTGCTGTGCAGCGTGCGTCTTCGTTTCAACATTCAACCTCCAACGAGGAAGAGCATTTGTCGTTGGAATCACCAATTTGAACAAATAGGCTGTCTGTGTAAAGGCAAGAGCTCCGGCCGACCACGTGTATCTGAGGAGAACGTGAGACGAATTCAAGACAGTTTTGAGCGTAGACCACGCAAGTCAACCCGTAGAGCGAGCAGAGAACTTGAAATACCACAACCAACTGTCTGGCGTGTGTTGAGGCGCCGTTTACTGTTCAATTGAGTCCATCTTTTTGAAACACCCTGTATATACCCGATTATATATTTACTGCAGCATTAACAGGTAATTTTCTGGCGAACCAAATTACCTTGTCTATAGCTTCTACTGCTGGAGCAATTCGTTCAGTCGCGGACATTTATTTGTGTATTAATTTCTGGTTGTGTTACCCAGAACTACCTTAATTGTACTACAAAGTAATATTCGGTAACAAACTCTGTAGCATAAAAGCTGATTTTTATTTTCAGTATTATATTTAATATTTGAAACGTGAATGTAAAATTGGAATTTCGTATTATTTATACCGTGCATTGTGCTTACAATCATATATGCCAACAAAAGTGTATTAGAGCATTGAAAGCCGTACATAAGTTTGTACCTTCCAAAATGATTCGGCAATAAAAATTCTTTGAATTTTAATTAATAAAGTATCAACATTGTACTGATGGTAGTGTTCACACTGCTGTACTTTATGGTTACATTCTATGATTTAATATTATAATACTGTACCTAAGAGATAAATGTGTTAGTAGCATGTATTCGTTTCTACTTAAATCCCTGAAGATGGTGATGTATATCCGATACATTTAGGAAAGTACAAATTCATGTATGACTTTTAATTCTGTTATGTACAATGGTGTACCGAGAGGAGGTTTGGGGGTTCAAACCCCACCCCCCCCCAGCCCCCAAATTCCGAAGGCCCTCCAAAATCGTGCCAAACTCAACCCGTTTGTGAAAACTGTTAAAAATTGCTGAATTTAGGACGCCAAATCCCCAAGATGTTCGGAAAAAAAAACAGTAAAATTCTAAAATTACCGGCGGTTCGCAATTGTTTTACATTAGCAATGATAAATAAATTGGTTGTCATCATAAATAGTCTTAAAGTAATAAAAATTTAAAAAAAATCACTATATGAAGTGAAATTTCTTGTACCAAATTACAGCTGCCTCCAGAATCCCTGACTAGGGGGCTACAGCCCCCAGATCCCCGTTCTCTCTGTCCTCTGTCCTCAACTGAATTTGTTGAACCCCCCCCGTACAAAATTCCTGGATACGCCACTGGTTTTGTGTATTTGGCAGGCCTGTATGTGATTGACTGTGTGGAACAAAAGTGTATTGCAAACAGTGTACAGGTTAGGCATGATCGGAATTCTTCATGTACGTTGCTCATGATAATGAGAATAGATTTTCTTGTAAACATTTCGCCATACCTGCATTCAATCCCCCTACATTTTACTGTGCGAATTGCTCGCTCGCAGACTGCGTTGGACTCTTGGCTCTGTCTCTTCCTGGCCATGAACTGTCACACGGTACATTCCCTTGAAGGGAATGGCGAATTTGCGACCTGCCTCGCAACACAAAACAAAGCTGATGTCTACCGCTCTGCATACTTCAACTGTTCCCGGTGCATCCCGCCACAAAATAAGTTACGACGTAATGACTGTCTGTTTCATTCGTTAATACAGGTTATTCATAATCACCACGACACCGGCACTTACCACGAACATATAGATAGAATAAAATTCCCTGCCCTCTGGTGGATGTTCACACACATATCAAGGGAGAGTCCAATGTCTCAGCAAATGTGGGGGTGTTCACCTGAAACATTGTTTCTACCACACGGCTGAGATTTAGGACCGATTCACACTATTCGTCAAGTTTCCGTTCCGTCACCGTTCCATATTCTTTCCGTCAGAATGATCTGTTTTCACACGGTCCGTCGTGTTCAGTCACTTCCCAGTACAACAAGTGATAGGAGGCCTGCGATTGTCTCCATCAAATATGCAGTCCCATTCGTTTTCTAAAGGACAATTAGCAGCAACAGCATTGATGTTAGATGTAGAAGAGAAAAATGCTGGTCTGAGTGATAAAAAGAAACGTGTGTGGTTTCAGAAGTGCTTCAGATGCAGAAAATCACTGGGCGAATACTTGACTGTGTACAAAGAATTAACTAGATGATGATGAAATGAAATTTTATCAGTATTATCAGAATTCAATTAACGTTACACAGTATATGTCAGCACAATCTTTTTTATTCCTAAGCAACGCTACGTGTTTCGACTAAAAGTTAGTCATCTTCAAGCCCTTACAATATTTTCCGTTACCAGATGCTTTGCCCACTTTGGGATCCCATAGTGTTTACAATTGTGGAATACATACAGTTAAAAATTTCTAAAAAGATTTTGATTTTGTTTATAAAGTGTGTTATTTTTATAAAGTTTTAACTGGATGTATTCCACAATCGTAAACACTACGGGATCCCAAAGTGGGCAAAGCATCTGGTAACGGAAAATATTGTAAGGGCCTGAAGATGACTAACTTTTAGTCGAAACATGTAGCTTTGCTTAAGAATAAAAAAAAAAGATTGTGCTGACGTATACTGTGTAACGTTAATTGAATTACAAGCACATCGTGATGCCTTCGTTCAGAGCATATCGGAATGTCCAAGCACCAATTCAATTATCTGCTTCAGGAGATTGAAAAAGATCTGAAAAAGAAGAATACGACCCTCCGAGAAGCAATATCACCTGCGGAGAAACTAGCAACTTGTCTACGGTAACTGCCCTTCATGCTAATGTAATCTTACCCAAAAACATGTATAAAAGTTACAAAAAAAACACAGACTACTTCAAGAGAAGTAAATAATAGAAAATTCATTACACATTTAATCGAGAAGGAAACTGTCGATAATATGTCGCCATATTGGACGATGTAGGCGAATTCAGTTGCGCAGATTCTGAAGCCCGGGCTGAAACAGAATTTGCATCACAAACGCAGTTTTGTAGTATCCCAGGTTCATCTGGAAAGCCAGAAGAATATTCCGATGAAAGCGTAGACAACCAAATATTTCATTAGTACCGCGGATGGCACCTCAGGTGTCTTTTGGTGTCCCTCGAAAAATCTTATTTTTGAACTTATATTTTGCACTGGCAGGAGTCTGCTCTTCTTGCTGCGCTGTACCACCATGTTCACTCTCTGCTTGTAACAATTCTTCCTCATCCGTCTCACCTTTTTCGTCAAATTCTAGATTAGTGACAGCGTCCCTTTCACGAAAATACGGGCGCGCGAACGATATCTCATCAGCAAATTTCCACTTAGGAATTTTTATTGCAGCAGACTGACCACTTTTGGTAGTCAGTTTCTTCAAATACTTTCTACACTGGTCCCTCAACGAAGCCCTTCTCTGCTTACACTCTGAACCTATAAATAATCGGAAAAGTTATTCATTTTGCCTCATTTAATTTACTAATCAGTTGCAGTGGTGGATCTGTAATTTAAGCTTAAACATTTCTCGTTATTTACGTATTCGCGTAATTGATATATCTTTTCTCAAAAAATACTTCTTACTTATTATGTTATCAATAACCTTGCAAACAAATCATATCATATTTCTTTCAGGTATCTTGCTACAGGAGTTAGTTTTCGAACTATTTCATTCAGCTTTCGCCTGGGACACTCAACTGTACAGAGTGTTGTTCAAGACGTGTGCAAATCTATTATAAAACACTCAAAATGTGAAGTTATGCCAACCCTTACCCGGACAACTTTGTCGCAAATCGTGAATGACTTTTCGGACCTGTGGAACTTCCGTAATTGGACGGAAAACACGTGAAGTTTCAGGCCCCTCCAAATAGCGGTCCCAAGTTTTCCAATTACAAACACAGCTTTTCTATTGTTCTGGTGGCCTTGGTAGATGCAAGTTATAAATTTACGGTTGCAAATATATGATAGTATGGAAGAAACAGCGATGGAGGGATTTTTGCACATTCAAAATTTGGGAAATAATTAGAAACTCATCTAGGCATTTCGGAAGATAACCAGCTTCCCACAACATTATGTTATTATGGGTGACGAGGCCTTTCTTTTGAAAACTTGCTTAATGAGACCTTACCCAGGATCGCAAAGCAAAAGGAACAATGAGCAGAGCATCTTCAATTATTGGCTTTCCCGAGCCAGGAGAATGGTGGAAAATGCATTTGCAATATTATGCCAGAAATTTCAAACTTATCAGAGGATCCTACAACCATTGTCGGAGAATGCGGACAACATAACTTTTGCGACTTATATTTTGCATAATTATCTGAGAGATCAAGGCGTAGGCCGAAGTGATATTGGGAGTTCTGCAAATGTTCGAAGCAATCTGAAAAAAATACCAAACCAAGGAGGAAATTCCCACCAAAGTGCTTTTGAAGTAAAGGACAAATTTAAACAATTATAGTCCGTCTGGATCTGTGCCTTGGCAGAATGAAAGAGTACAATGTCAGGTTACTCTATAATATTCGACTAAGTTGGTTACTTTCCTGAAAACATGTCTTACAATCTGTGCGAAATACAACAACAGGTAATTTACCATTCGTTCTATTCTGTTCTATTCTATTCAATGCTTGTATTTTATCAGCCATATTCTACCACTGCCACGGAATGCATTTTCCGTTATTTTTTAATTATTAGAACTTCGGTGGTAATAGAATGATGGTAACTTCAAAATCCGTAATAAAAGAACATTGGAACTTGCCTGATTTTTTTCAACTCTTCACCTATTTGTCCCCACAATTTTTCTATCCAGACACTGTCACTATACTTCTTATTTGACATGTCATATAATTCCTCACCTTTGCGCACAAATTCTATTAATTTTTCATCCATTTCTGAAGAGAGCACTCGTTGCAAACACTCGAAGTGTAGTGGAGGAGACGTAAGACTTCACATTATTGGAATCGAGCAGGTACAGACAGGTCCGGACCCGTTCCGTCACGTCAAACATTCTCGCTCAGCAACGGCGACGGAAAGGAACTGAGACGTGACGGAGACATTCCTCTCAGTGTGAACATCCCCGTTAAATTACACATGAGAAACGTTTACTGAACGGTGGCGTTCCACGACGGAACGGAAATGTGACGTAAGGTGTGAATCGGCCCTTATACCTACCTTTACAATGGTATTCATTTAAAATAATCCAGTGAATAAATACCAAAATTTGGCCTTTGTGCCCAGATAGCACCCATTTCAATACCAATTACAAACTAAAAATAACTGATGCATGCATCGAAAAACAAAAGGCAAAACGTACTCAGAGGCAGAAAACATCGCACTCTATCAGACGTTAGAGCAGTAAAATTATTTCCTCTCTTCCACAGTCTCGTGAGTTATTGCCTGCTGAAATAATGCAATCGTAAGAACACTCATATTTACTGAGTCTCGCTTGTGTTCAATTAACGTTACACAGTATACATCAGCACAGTCTTTTTTATTCTTAAGCAAGGCTTAGGTTCTTATATAGGTAGATGTTTTTGGCTTGACTAGCCGCAAATATTCTGAATGAAGGCATCACGATGTGCTTGTAATTCAGTTAACGTTACACAGTATACGTCAGCACAATCTTTTTTATTCTAAAGCAAGGCCTTGCTTAAGAATAAATAAGATTGTGCTGACGTATACTGTGTAACGTTAATTGAATTACAAGCACATCGTGATGCCTTCATTCAGAATACTCACTTGTGTTGGTGGGAGTACCAAAAACAGCAAACATACCTCACAATGGGAAGCAATTCCAATATGTGAACGGATTATACAATTTAATACCTGAAGAAATTCTGAAATTCCCTGACTATTGGTAAAGGGCAGGTGTGTGTCCAACAGGTGTGTGTCCAACAGGTGTGTGTCCAACAAATTTAATGCTAGTGTGACATTAATAAAACAATCAACGAATCTAAAACAACAAATTCTAAAGATGGGCAAACTTCCAAAATACTGAACACTTTCTCGAAAATTAAAAGAGCACAAATGACTTTCCCTATTTTATGAGCCTTCGGATAGCCTAAATATGTAGCAGGATTGTTGACGTAAGTTAATTATTCCATCTTAAACCAGTTTTTTTATTCCACTGAAAATTACAGTAATGTGTACATAATTTTCTTCCAATTGCCTTCTTCGTATCCCAAGTTAAATAATTCACTAACTCCATTCAATTATGTCCTCTAGAAATTAACGGCATACGGACTACTCTAGAAATTCCTCGCCACATTTTGAATTCAAAAGTTAAGCTTTATACCGGGTCACATGAATCCTGTCCACACCCTCCCATCATATTTCCCAATTAACTAATTAAGCAGTAAACTCCATGCAGCAATTCGTTAAGAACTTCAAGTTGCTTGGGTACTCTAGAAAGTATCTGCTTTTATGGAACCCGAATATTCATTACCTTCCTGGTTGCACCGTGCGTTGATAATATCAAATTCTTTATTTTTCCAACTGATGCACACAAATTATATTAAATAATTATTAAAACATTTAAAATTATTTAATATAATTTGTGTGCGTTAGTTGGAAAAATAAAGAATTCATTACCTTGTTTACAAGAGCCAGTCCCTGGTCTCTGATGTGAGTCACAGGAAAGCCGTATTTCTGAAGATGGACTTTAATATTTCTGCTTCGCCACTCATCAGCTACCCTAACGGAGACAGAAGGAACTTCTGCAACGTCTGTTCACTTACATCAGTCTACAGCTTGTCAGGGCACAAAAGACAGCAAACGACTATAGTTTCTTTAAAAATAATTCTCTCGCCAGATCAATTCACGTGTTTCTTATGACACTGATTTGAGGAACGTCAGCCTATATCACATTTTCCCACTTTTTTCCAAGTTTCGTATATATCAGGTCAATATATTAATGTAAGTAGACATTTCAGCTAAGTAGGCCCTGCGATGTGTCGAAAATGCTTTTCACATGTAGTTAAAGAATTTTAGAAAATGGAAGTTTTATTTTGCCAAAATGAACTGATTTATTTACAGGTCGGTTCTTTGTGGAATTCAGTTCATTTTAGCCATGTGACATGAAAAACTGTAATGTAATGGCAGGCAAATGTTCAGGACATGAATTTTTCTCCGACTGTGGCACTTTCTCCTGCCAACCGCAAGATGGGCTGAATGGTAAGCCAGCACAGCCATAGCAAGAGAAACATCAGAGGATACTTGAGACCTTGATGGAGCCAGTACAACCTGTAAAACGCGAAAAAGGGTATCAGTTCTTCAAACTTAACCTCAAATTTTAATCCTAAACTATTTCTGCAAGTACTGTTTGGTGCATATTGATATTACCTGCCTCCATTGTTATGGTGTGTCGTCATTCTTCTCTTTATGGTTTACATTACCACATATCTGAATTATGACACAATTTCAGACGACTTAAAAATTACCTAAAATACACCAAGGACACGAGAAGACATACCTGTTTCTCTTCTTGATGGCTTCAGAAAGTTTATTTGGGTCGTCTTTGAGCAGAAAGTAGCGGACCCCCATAAGACTCTCGCCCAAGAATTGATTCCAGTTCAGGTTACGGATGTCAAAGTTGAAAATTTTTCGATCCTCTTCACTTATCACGTTCCATAGTTGCTGCACATTCTGGTTAGAGAACTTCCACTGCCGTGTGCAGAAAAACGAGATGGCGCCCGTAAATTTGTGTAGCTTCTCATAGGTTTTCATCGCCCTTAACCACAAGTAAAGACACAAATTCTTGTGAAAGAAAACATCGAGAGTTGAGAACATATTCTTAGGGTAATTATTCTAGTACTGGTTAGCAGTCAACTTACCTGGGTTTTTGTCCTAAGCTGAACAATACAGTGTCTACCACGACTGCAGGTAGAATATGAAAGAAGAGGGCATAGATTTTGTATAGAAAGTAAGCATTTGCATTGGTTAAGGTCACCGTCCATACTGACTTTTCGAATGGAAACTGCCAACTGTGTTCAATGTTCGTTTTCATGTATCTGTCCCAGGTAATCGGATTCTCGCACGATGACACGTAGTTGTATACTGGGATACCTTCAATGCCACACCTGCAGGAGTATCAAAGAACTCATGAAATTACACGTCTCTGATAAGAGCTGTGTTAACAAGGGACAAAGAAAGCATGGATTGCATATTACGTACTCTGAATTCCAGTACTGGATTCCATAAGAGTGATTAACCCCATACCGCCCACTGTCTTGACACATAGGGAAGAAACTACCAACATTGTTTGGATAGATTTAGCCACAATCGCGTTTTACACCATAAAGAGCACTATCTGCTCATGGCAGCAGGCTGAATGCGTTAAGATATATGGACATCCCTTGAAAAAAATTTAACAATTTTAAATCCATAGCTATATAGAGTGTTTCACATGTATAAATCATTCGGTAGCTAAACCCGGGAGTTCGAGGGTTCAATTCCCGACGGAATCATTGTCTTTTATCCTTCCGGCCACACTGTGGTTCTGGGGTCGACTCAGCCTCTGAAAGAAACGAGGACCAGAAATATCTTCTGGGGGGTAAAGGCGGTCGGTGCGTAAGGCTGACAACCTTACCACCCTAATATTCAGATTGTCTAGAAATTCTGGGAGCCTCAACCTCCTGAAATCCTAAGGGTCTGTCCAGGCCTGTAATGGGATTGCTTCAAGTTTCCACTATTTATGTACGTTCAGTCTTGCACCTTCGACGTTCCTGGATATGCCAAGCGGCAGCCACGAGCCCGCTGACAGCCATGTCGCAGGGCACCATGTCGCCTACAGTTTTTGTATTGATGTGCAAAGTCCGAATAATTCCAAGGCCCACGCCCACCACAACACCCGTGGCTCCGTAGTGGTTATCAATCCAACCCGGAACAGGGTCGCTCCTCGTACACAGAACTGAAAACGGGAAACTTTATTTAGTCAATAAAAGAAAGAATCCAATATTACGAGAGTCTTGCACATTACTCGAGAAGAATATTAAACTCGTAAGAGATTTCGTTAGTAAGTATAATTATAAACGGAACATTTGACTGCAGAAGAAGATGTGGAAATATAATATTATAGCTAATCTTCAGTAAGTAAGATGATAGACTGTAAGCTGTGTGGAAAAGAGCCAGGAAAAAAAAATCACCTAGTCTTCTGGTCACAGTCACAAGAGAACCGTCACATGCAACACTTCAAATATAGATAAACTGACATGTGGCATATAAACGCTTTCCTCGAAATGTTTCCATCAAGACGTTCCATACGTGGCTTGTTTTCTCCTTTCTTAACAAAAATTCTATATGTCACACTATTCATCAAATAATTTTCCCAAACACTAGATGAACGTTTCAAGTCACGCACTGGAATTTTATAAATTCCATTTCAGGAAACGTAGATCCAAACACTGCAGAAGGGTTAGTATTCCGCAGTGTCCAGTAATTTTAGTCTTCGTTTGCTGATAACCTGATACTTACTGATGGAAGGTCTGAAAACCGCAACAGGGAGATCCCCGGCAAATGTTCTTACTGTGTCTTCTGCTATGGCTTTGGTGTAGGTATATGTGTTCGGCCAACCGCCCAGCAGCCTAAGGAATAAAGGTGTGTTAAAAATATATCTGAAATTTTTAATATGTATATCTGAAAAAACTTTGTTGGCGCCTGTTATAAATTGACTCAGTAAATACAGTTACTTACTTACTTACTTACTTACTCCATGGTGCAGAGCCCTTCTTGAGAAGCTAACTGGTTTTCAACTAGTTAAGAAATTCCCCGCATTTTATGGAACCCCAATGTTCATTTCCGCAGTCACAACTGCCAGCCATCCGTCCCTACCCTTAGCCAGTTCGATCCTGTCCAAAACCCCACATCCCACTTCTTGGAGATCCATCTTAATATTATACTCCCATCTATGTCTGGCTCTTCCAAGTGGCTCTTTCCCTCAGGTCTACCCACCAAAACCCTGCATAAACCTCTCCTCTCCCCCATACGCGCTACATGCCCCGCCCATCTCATTCTTCTCGATTTTATCACCCGAATAATATTGGGAGAGCAGTACAGATCATTAAGCTCCTCATTATGTAGTTTTCTCCACTCCTCTGTTACCTCGCCCCTCTTAGGCCCAAATATTCTCCTCAACACCCTATTCTCAAACACCCTGAACCTACGTTTCTCCCTCAATATGAGCGACCAAGTTTCACACCCATACAAAACAACAGGCAAAATTATAGTTCTGTGTATCTTAATCTTTAAATTTTTGGATAGCAAACTGGAAGACAAAAGATTCTGCACCGAATTATAGCGAGTATTCCCTGACTTCAATCTCCTCTTAATTTCTTCCTGAATAGAATTTTGATTCGTTAAGGTTGCTCCCAAATATTTGAAATGTTCCACCATTTAAAAGGAACTATTATCAGTCTTCATACTGTGACTTCTTCCTGCATTCTGATCTCGAGACATGACCATGTACTTAGTTTTATCAGCATTTATTTCTAGTCCATTCTCCTTACTACCCACTACCAAAGTTGAACAGCAATGACGATAGAGCATCTCCTTGTTTCAAACCATTCCTAATAAGAAACGTGTCAGACAATTTGTTGCCTACCCGGACTCCGCTATACGTTTCAGTCAGACACATTTTTATCAGCTTTACCATTTTGATGGGGGTACCAAACTCAATGAGAATATTGCACAAGACCTCCCTCCTAACCGAATCATACGTAAGTTTACTTGAAGTATATAAACAGCTGATGCACTGCTTCATTTTATTCCCATTTTTTCTCATGTATTTGACGAATCCAGAATACATGATCAGTAGCTGACCTGTTGCTGTCGAATTCCACATTGATGATCCCAATAATTTCCTCTGTACATGGAGTTAACCTTGAGAGCAGGATGTTAGATAAAATTTTGTACATTGTTGGCAAAAGTGATATGCCCCTATAATTACTATAATACGTTTTATCGCCCTTCTTATAGATAGGTACTATGGTCGACTCCTTAAACTTCTCAGGCAATTCCTCCTATTCTAAATAGACATAATAAGTTCATGAATCTCACAATGAATTGTTCTACCCCCCGCTTTAATCAATTCTGACTACTACTACTACTAATAATAATAATAATAATAATAATAACGTGACCGGAGAACGGGTTTGTTTAACTCCGTGGCCTTAGTCCGCACGCGAACTATACCGACAGAGCGGCCGCCGCCGGTCGGCGAAGTTAGTGCCAACTTTTGCGGATAGAGGGGTGTCACGTGGTCAGCGCAACGGGTC
>Ga0123352_10004104_pt1 | contig 21345 bp, 22 predicted proteins | sample TergutLab28metaG_FD_89700 | JGI IMG/M metagenome (GOLD analysis project Ga0123352, IMG submission 89700) | Labiotermes labralis P1 segment gut microbial communities from Petit-Saut dam, French Guiana - Lab288 P1 | ecosystem: Host-associated > Arthropoda: Insects > Digestive system > Gut ...
CTAGTAACAAACATTAATGCCATTCCCGAGAAAACTAAAACATCATTAATCTGATTAGGGCGCTTGCTACCTATAGACCCCTCTATTTCTCCATGAGTAAGCATAAGAGAAGCTTCAAGCCCAGTTTTGCCGTTTGGCAAAATAAACACAGCACCATCTACGTCAAAGTTTATAAACAATTGCCTAGCTTTTAAAAGATAGCTTATTTTAGGATTGTTCTGAATTTCAGATATAAGCTCTGATACAGTTCTCTCCCAAGAAATCTGGCGGCTTATCATGGCTCCAGCTTTTCTAAGCACACTACCATCAAGAAACAAAAAGCTTTTAGCTGCAATTTTTTCGAACTGCTCTTTATCTGGAAGCACCTTGTTAGATATCCAAACTATACTCTTAGCCTCTGGAATGCATAATCCACCATAACCCGCATCAAAAACAAATAAGGTATCTGTTTCGGCATCTTCCGCACCAAGCGTAGCAGAAAAAATATTGTTTTCCACTTCGCCATCCTCATATCCTAAATACCTACTAATACCATAGTATTCCTTTTTATTGGCATCTTCATATCTTCGAACTCCGTAATAATCTCTACGATACTCTTTGGACTCTGAAAGCTTTGCAGATATTTCGTGACTTATGTTAATGTTTTGGGATGATATTGATGCAAGCACCGAATCGTATATAGGTCTTAAACCACTTAATGTCCCTTGTTTGTTAAACTTTTCATCTTTTGTATAAGTAAAAACTATGGTGCTTGTATGCCCGTAAAATGCTAGTTTCATTTTGCCCTCCTAATATTTTGAATAAAAGCCTTCGTTCTATCGTAGTATATTTAAGTATAGTGTAATACAGAAATAATATCAAGCATAAATTTATTTGAAGCAAAATTACTTTTACTTGACTTTTATCAAAAATTGTAATATAATTATCTAGATAAACTTTCCGTGCTAGCTGGGGAAGTAGCGGCTCCCTATTCCATCAATCCGCTATAGTTGGGGTGATGCTTGCTCTCGGCTTTAAATCTCAAAGTCTGTCCCATAGTCTATGTGTTGAGGATTAAGCCTTACGCAATAAACAGCTGTGAACCGTGTCAGGTCCTGACGGAAGCAGCACTAAGCAGTGTCGTTTATGTGCCGTGAGTAACCTTAGTCTGAGCAGAACCTATGGGTAACGTTTGAGGGATATTGTCAAAAGCAGGTGCACGGATTTCATTTTTATGTTTAAAAGAGGTGTACAATGTCATATACAGCTCTATATAGAAAGCTTAGGCCACAAAACTTTGAAAGTATTGTAGACCAAACGCATATAGTTAGAATTTTAAAAAACCAGCTTGAAAGCGGGCGTATTTCGCACGCTTATCTTTTTTGTGGAACAAGAGGTACAGGCAAAACTACTACAGCAAAAATATTTGCAAAAGCACTAAATTGCCTAAATCCTATTGGTATAGAGCCTTGTGATAAATGTGACTCGTGCCTTAGTATTCTTAATGGAAGTAGCTTAAATGTTATAGAAATTGATGCGGCAAGTAACAATGGCGTTGATAACATAAGAGAGATTCGCGAAGAGGTTAAATATCCTCCTACAAATGCTAAGTATAAAATCTATATTATCGATGAGGTTCACATGCTTTCTACAGGTGCATTTAATGCACTTTTAAAAACTTTAGAAGAGCCGCCTAAACATGTAATTTTTATTTTAGCTACTACAGATCCACAAAAAATCCCTGCAACTATTCATTCGCGTTGCCAAAGGCTTGATTTTAAGCGAATCACGCAAGAGAGTATGGTTAATGCTTTAAAAAAATATATGGTAGAAGAAAATGTTGAAGTGGAGGAGGATGCACTTAGATATATTGCTACTCTTTCCGATGGGGCAATGAGAGATGCACTAAGCCTTTTAGACCAATGTATTTCTTTTTACCCGAACGAAAAAATCACACTTGAAAATGTGCTTAACATAACTGGCTCTGTAGATAATTCAGTATTTTTTGATTTCGCAGATGCTCTTTGTGGCTTTGATAGTGCAAATTGCCTTGATATAATTAACAAAATTGTTATAGATGGCCGAGATTTAAATCAATTTTTGCAAGAATTTATTTTGCATCTTAGAAATGTTTTAGTTGCAAAAAGTGCTGGATATATGGTTTTAGACTTTTCCGAAGAAAACGGCAAAAAATACGAAGAGCAGGGTAAAAAAATTGATAAAGATATGCTTATCGATTATATTAGCACGTTTTCTGAATTGCAAAATAAAATTAAATATTCTTTTAACGAGCGAGTTGTTTTAGAAACTTGCTGCATAGGACTTTGTAACCCTTCAAGGCTCTCAAATTCTTCTAATTCGGAATTAACTGCGAGAATTTTAAAGCTTGAAAGCATGATAAACTCTGGCAAAAATGTTGTATATGAAAACGCTCCCGCTAAAAAAGAAAAAAAAACTGTGCAGCCAACTAAGCCAAAGGCCGTGCCTGATGATATAAACAACGTAATATCAACTTGGCAAGATTTTGCAAACAGCTTAAAGCTCCCAACAAAGGCCCTTTTAAGTAAAGCATTTGCTGGCTTCTTAGATGGAGATATATTATATATAGTCGCAACAAGTAGCACAAATTTAACACTTATAAAAAATAGAGAAACAGAAATTTTAGAGACTCTATCCAAATTTTATGATAAAGAGTTTACTGTTTCTTTCATACTAAAAGAAACCTATGATTTAAACCATAAAGACGCTTACGGCGTTTTAGATGAAAATAGCATAAACGAAGCTGAAATTATAGATAAATTAGGCGATTTCGTTGATTTTGAATAGAGTTTTATTAAATACTAGGAGGAATTTTTATGCCAAAAGGATTTAACCCAATGGGCGGAATGAATATGAACAACTTAATGAAGCAAGCCCAAAAAATGCAAAAACAAATGGAAACTGCACAAGAAGAGCTTGCTAATAAGGTGCTTGAAATAACTTCGGGCGGCGGTGCAGTTAAAGTTGAAATTACTGGAGCTAAGGTAATTAACAAAATCACACTTTCACCTGATGTTGTTGACCCTGATGACGTTGAAATGTTAGAAGACCTTGTTTTAACTGCTGTGAACGAAGCAGTTAGACAGGCCGACGAGATGCATCAAAAAGAAATGGGTAAATTAACGGGCGGAATGGGCATGCCTGGGCTTTTCTAGGTTGGTAATAAATTTATGAATGTTTACGGAGAACATATCGCAAAACTTATAGAAGAATTTTCTCGTCTTCCAGGGATTGGTGCAAAATCTGCTGGAAGGCTTGCTTTTCATGTTTTAAATATGCCTGAAGAGCGTGCCGAATCACTTGCAAATGCCATTATTTCTGCCAAGCAAAACGTCAAGTACTGCTCTATTTGCCAAAACTTAACCGACTCAGACCCTTGTGCTATTTGTGAAAGCGTTAAACGAGATTCAAGCATTATTATGGTTGTTGAAGACCCTAGAAATATGGCAGCATACGAAAAAACCAAAGAATTTAAGGGACTTTATCATATCCTTCACGGAGCAATTTCTCCAATGAATGGCATAGGCCCTAACGATATTAGGATAAAAGAACTTATTTCAAGGCTTAATGATGATGTTTTAGAAGTTATTTTGGCAACCAACCCAAATGTTGAGGGTGAGGCAACGGCAATGTACATAAGCAAACTAATAAAACCGCTAAACGTAAAAGTTACAAGAATTGCACACGGCGTTCCTGTTGGCGGAGATTTAGAGTATATCGACGAGGTAACCCTTTCTCGTGCACTTTCTGGGCGTCAAGAAATGTAAGGAGCAACACCATGAAAAATATAACACAATATCTAAGCCGAAAAATTAAATTTATTGGCTTTGTTTTAATACTTTTGGTTTTGGCAGGCGATTTTATTAGAAATTGGCCAATAAGATTTATCGAAATTATAGTGAATTCGGCTTTGGATGGAGATATGAATACAATTTTGATGTTTGGTGGATTGTATCTAATATTTCACCTCTTTGGAGCTTTAACAAAATCGCTATCAAACTACTTATCGGCTTATTTACAAACAGATATTGGCATAAGCATACAAAATAAATTGTATTCTAAGCTTTTAAGAGTTTCGTTAATTTCGTTGCAAGGCAAAAACTCTATAGAAATAACAAATTCACTGATAGAAGACAGTGAATTTATAAGCAATAATCTCATTGCACCCTTAGTTAAGTTATTTTCTGCCATAGTATCATTTGTTATTGCTTTAGTAATTATGTTAAATATTAGCTGGCAACTAACGCTTATCACCTTGCCATGCGGGCTTGTTATTTCACTAACTGCACGGGCTATAAGCAAAAAGTCTGAAAAGAATATAAGCGAAAAAAGGACAAAATCTAGCTATTTGTGGAAGACATTTGCTGAAGGCATAAAAGGCGTAATGCCCATAAGATTATACCGTTACGACAAAAAGTACAAAGAAATTATTGTTACTGCCAACGAAGAAATTAAAAAAGTTACACTAATACAAAGAAAACTTGAAGATATGAGCTTTTTTTTCGTAAGCACACTTTTTATGTTTACAATTGGAATTATAATGATTTCTTCGGCAATATTTGTTGTTCGTGGCACCATGACAATTGGTAGCTTAACAGCCGTTATGATGTATAACCACATGCTTGTAGACCCTTTGATTGATGTGTTAGACATCCAGCAAAATTTGATTAAACTAAAGGTTTCATTAAGGCGTGTGAATTCGCTCTTTTCATTGCCTGATGATAAAAATGTAGATAAAGAAGTTGTTAAAGTTGATGAGGTGGTTTTAAAAAATTTAGCATTTACATATGACGGTAGCGAGCATGTTTTTAACAAAATCAACATGGAACTTACTGCACCTTTAAACTTGTGTATTATGGGCGAATCTGGTGCAGGAAAAACTACTTTGGCTAATTTAATAGCATCGTTACATACGCCTACAGATGGCGAAATTTTGTACTTCTGCTGTAATAAAAAGATGAACGGTGTGCCTAATATAAGCTACTTAATACAAGATGGCTATCTTTTTGATAAAAGTATTGTAGAAAATATAAAAATCGCAAATCCTTTAATAAATGAGGAAAAAATCAACAATTTAATAGAACTATGTTGCTTGAAAGATGTTTTAGAGGTTCACAAAGATAACCCTATCGGTGAAAATGGCAACCACCTTTCAGGTGGCGAAAGAAAGCGTGTTAGAATTGCTCAAATGCTTGCAAATGAAGCTGCTGATATTTATATCTTTGATGAACTAACCTCTTCCTTAGATGAATATACTGCCAAAAAAATAACCAAAAATATATTTGACTTAGGTCTTAATAAAATTTGCATTTTTATAGAACATGATAAAAAAATGACCAAATTTATGGACAAAACTATAATAATAGAGAATGGTGAAATCAAATGAAAAATGATTGGAAAGAAATTTTAACACCTGAACGTGAAAAAGATTATTTTAAAAAACTACAACTTTTTACTAAAAGAGAATATGCAACAACGACAGTATATCCCAGCAAAGATAAAATTTTTACGGCTTTAAATTTAACAGGCTTCTCAGAAACAAAGGTTGTAATTCTAGGGCAAGACCCGTATCATGGCCCAAAGCAAGCTCATGGTTTAAGCTTTTCAGTAGAAGATAAAAATGCAAAATTTCCGCCATCTCTACAAAATATGTTTAAAGAGCTTGAAACCGACCTAGGCGTTAAAAGAACAAACCAAAACCTTACAGATTGGGCAGAACAAGGCGTTTTAATGCTTAACACTGTTTTAACGGTTAGAGCAGGTGCTGCTGGCTCTCACAGAGGGCAAGGGTGGGAAATTTTCACTGATTGCATTATATCAAAACTCAACGAAAGGCAAGACCCAGCCATCTTTGTTCTTTGGGGCAATGATGCCAAGCGAAAAACTTCACTTATCACAAACAGGCTTCATAAAATTATTACAGGAGTTCACCCAAGTCCACTTTCAGCTCATGGCGGCTTTTTTGGTAGCAAACCATATAGCAAAATTAATTCATATTTAAAAGAAATGGACAAAACAGAAATTCATTGGTAATTTTAGGTGCAATAATAATATAAAAAACACTTGAAATAATCATCCATTTCGTATATACTTGTATTGTAGTTGATTTCAAAAGGAGGAATTATTATGGCATATGTAATAAAAGACAATTGTATTAGCTGTGGTGCTTGTGCTCCAGTATGTCCTGTTGATTGCATTTCAGAAGGAGATAGCATTTACGTAATTGATGCTGATACTTGCATTGATTGTGGTGCTTGTGCAGGCACTTGCCCAGTAGATGCTATAGAAAGCTAAATTAAGCAATGATACATAATGCCTGCTATTATATAGCGGGCATTTATTTTTTAAAAGGTGGTAATGTTTTGTATACTAACAAGGGTTATATTAAAAAATTTCTTGTGATGGATAACCTTAAATTTCATGGACATATGGATTTTAGACTTTATGACCGTTTCGAGTCTTATAGTCACAAATCGATATTTTTCACACATCTTCTTAAAGAATGTGCAAAGCTTGGCATAAAATCGGCATTTGTAACATGTGAAGATGATAACATTGAGTTAAGAAAAATTATTGAATCTCACGAACATAGTTTTTTAGACCGAATTAGCCGCAAAGATTGCAACCACTATATAAGTATAAGACGTTATTTAGTTGATACAGGTTATAAGTTAAAGGATTTTTCTTTAGAAACCTTTTCTCCAAATATTGAAAATCTTATATATATCTATGGAAAAGAGATTTCTTTAGAACTTAATAAAATATATGGCAAGAATGCTTCTGCAATAGAATCATTTGAGTACCATATGAAAGATAAAAAAGAAAATATAGCTGGAAGAATAACATTTACAACAAATATCCACAAAAATATTTATTACCTCGGAAATATCGGCTATAATGTAAAAGAAAAACACCGTGGCAACAATTATGCTCAAATAGCTACACAAATGCTATATAATGCTATGATTGAAAATGGCTACAAATATGATGTTTTTATAACTGTTTCACCAGATAACATAGCCTCTTTAAAAACATGCGAAAATGCAGGTGCAAGACTTTTGGAAATTGTAAAGATCCCACCTGATAATTATTTTTATAAGCATGGGGATAGGTATAAATATAGATACGTATTAAATAACTGATACAAAAACTTTACCATAAACTTGACTTATATACTTCACCATTTCTTCCGTTATCTCTTCACCCGGAACTAATAGCGGGATTCCCGGTGGAAATGGTGCAAAAAAGTCACCACTTACCTGCCCCCTTGCATTTTTTATGTTACACTTCTTAAATTCACAATTTATCGCATCTTTGGGGTGAAGCTTATATATGGGCTTTGGATAATCTAATATACTTGCTTTTCTTGCAGGATACTTTTGCAAATACTCATCAATTTCTAAAATCGCATGTATAAGCCTTAAGAATCCCTCTTTTTTATCAGCTATGCTTGTCATAAGTATCATATGATGTTTAGCCGATAATTCTATCTCAATTTTATATTTTTCTCGCAACATTTTTTCTATTTCAATTGTATCTATTTCGCGGCTGATGTAAAAAACAATTTTTCCAATATCATCTGTGCATATAAGCTTAATATTTTTACAATTCCTTAAAGCTTCTCGTATATATTTTAAATTATTGCAATAATCTATAAATAATTTTTCACCTTTTTTTGCTATAAGCTTTACACAATTATCAAGCCCAAGCATTAATAAATACGACGGGCTAGACGACTGCAACATAGAAAGATGTTTTTTAAGAAGAGCTCGATTAATCAAATCACTCTTAACATGCAAAACAGCCGATTGTGTAAATGCAAGCAAAGTTTTATAAAAACTTTGTATGGCAATATCTGCTCCTTGCTCTAGTGCTGTTTTAGGAAAACTGTCGCTAAATTTAAAATGTGCCCCATGAGCTTCGTCTACAATAAGAATAACGCCATTCTCATGACATATATTTGCGATGGCTTCTACATCAGAAACAACCCCTTCATATGTGGGGCTTGTGATTATGCAAGCTTTTATATTTCTATTCTTTATTATCTCGTTTTCTATGTCTTTTGGGTTTATTGCCAATTGAAAACCATATTGATTAATTTCAGGATAAACATATACAGGTGTTGCACCTGCGTATATAATCCCACTAAAAACACTTTTATGCGAACCTCGTGCAACTAAAATCGAATCACCTTCCGAAACACACGCCAAAATAGAAGCCACAATCCCAACGGTTGACCCATTCACGAGATAAAAACTTTCATCTGCACCAAAAAGATTTGCACAACGATTTTGCGATTCCGATATTATGCCCGAAGAATCGTTAAGATTGTCCATACCGTAAATTTCTGTAATATCAAAATTAACTGCTTCTAAACCAAGCCCTAAAAATTCTTCATTACGCTTATGCCCCGGCATATGAAATGGATAAATATCTTTATGTAAGTAATTATTTATATGCTCTTTCAAATTAATCTCCTTATCAGAAAATCATACCAAATGATACAAAAGCTATATTAACAAAAAATTGCATAATTATTGGTGCAAAAAGACCTTTGCTTTTTATAGCAAGCCCTCCCATATAAAGCCCTCCAACTGCAAACAATAAACAAATCCAAATAGAAAACCCCAAAGATAGGTGATATAAACCAAATACAATTGACGATAAAACTAATCCTCGTTTTTCGCCCATATACTCAACAATTCTGCCAAGGATTAGGCCACGCCATAATATTCCTTCCAAAATAGAGTTAATAGCAGCAAATAAAAGCCCATGCCATAAAACCTCAAACACATTGCCATTTAAGCTAAATATTACTGCGGTAATAAGCCATAGAGAGCAAAATATAAGAGTAAATCTCCAAACATATTCTTTAAAACCCCACCAAACAAAAGGAACTTTAAGAACTTCCTTCATATTTCCTAATTTCAAATATTTATTGTTATATGGCTGAAGCCGTTCCCAAGCAAAAAACAAAATTATGTATCCAATTAATCCAAGCCTGCCGATTATGATTAATATAGGTTCACTAAGCATACCATTGTTAAAAAACTGTGAAACTGGTAACCTTATTAAATAACCGAAGATTGTAAGTTCGAGTAAAATAAGTCCCCACAAAACATAAAATAGTTTCTTTTTAAAGGTTTTCAAGAAAATGCTCCTCTGCAAGTGAAATACTGCCTAATCGCAATCAACGTGTAATCTATGAGTGCCACAAATTAAGCATTTAAATAAATATCCTTGCATATTACCATCAATTGCAAGGTGTTTCTTAACATCTGCAACTAAATAGTCACTATTTTTTAACAAATCTTCTTCAATTTCCGATACTGTTTCCATTTGCTCTATTTCTTTCCATCCAACATAGCCTATAAACGCACAAAAATCGCCACAATGAGCAAGCCAATATTCCTGTTGCCAACCACAATACCCAGGGGTGCGAGTGCATAATTCTTTCAATTTTTCATCACCCTCAATTTCATCGCATGAAAAAGAATCTTGAAATACGCCATTAAATTTCTCGCTTGCCTCACCACTTTTAATACATGCAGGACACAAAAATTCTATTTCATCTTCAGAAAAAAACGGATTAGAGTAGTATACATCCGTTTTTTTGTTGCAACATTCGCAAACTACAACTTTATCAGTTTTAAACGCACATGTTTTTATAGGTTCGGGGTGATATTTAAATTTTGGTAACTCACTTTTAGTTTTCTTAAGCTTTCCGAATAAACTCAATTGTCTTTACTCCTCGTCTAATTTTAATACCGACATAAATGCCGCCTGCGGCACTTCTACGCTACCAATTTGACGCATACGCTTTTTACCCTCTTTTTGCTTCTCTAGTAGCTTTTTCTTACGGGTAATATCTCCACCATAGCATTTCGCTAAAACATCTTTACGTATTGCAGAAATGTTAGTTCTAGCGATAATTTTGTTACCAATTGCTGCTTGAATAGGTATTTCAAATTGATGCCTTGGAATTTCTTTTTTAAGCTTTTCGCAAATTTTGCGCCCTCTTTCCGCCGCACTAGAGTGGTGTACAATAAAGCTAAGTGCATCAACCACTTCACGGTTAACCAAAATATCAAGCTTAACAAGCTTAGATTCTTTGTAGCCAATAAGCTCATAGTCAAACGAAGCATAGCCACGGCTACGGCTTTTTAAAACATCAAAAAAATCATATATAATTTCATTTAACGGCATTTCATATTTTAAAACAGCACGAGTTGTTTCTAAATATTCCATGCCTAAATATTCGCCCCTACGTTCTTGGCAAAGTTCCATAATTGCCCCGATATACTCGGTAGGCAAAATTATTTCGGCCTTAACAATAGGCTCTTCCATAGCACTTATAAAAGTTGGGTCTGGAAGGTCTGTCGGGTTTGAGAGCATTGTTTCGGTTCCATCCGTCATAAATAGCTTGTAAATAACACTTGGTGCAGTTGTTACAAGGTCTAAATTATACTCTCTTTCAAGCCTTTCTTGAATTATTTCAAGATGCAAGAGTCCTAAAAATCCACATCTAAAGCCAAAGCCCAAGGCAACCGAAGTTTCCGGCTCGTACTGTAAAGACGCATCGTTTAGCTGCAATTTATCAAGTGCATCTCTTAAATCTGGATATTTTGAGCCATCCGCTGGGAAGAGCCCACAATAAACCATAGGATTTACTTTTTTATATCCTGGAAACGGCTCAGTTGTTGGGTTATTTGCTTCGGTAACAGTATCGCCAATTTGTGTGTCACGAACGTTTTTAATGCTCGCCGTTATATAACCAACATCGCCTGCTGCTAATACATCTGTAGGGATAAATCGACCCGGTGCGAAAAAACCAACTTCCACAATATCAAACTCTTTATTTGTAGCCATAAACCTTACTTTTGTGCCTTTTTTAACTTGCCCATCAACAACCCTTATAAAAACGATAACGCCTTTGTAAGCATCATAAAAGCTATCAAAAATAAGAGCTTTTAAAGGTTTGTTAAAATCTCCAGACGGTGCAGGAATATCACTTATAACTCTTTCAAAAACTTGGTCTATATTTATATCGGCTTTGGCCGAAATAAGTGGACAACCTTCGGCAACGATGCCAATAACATCTTCAATTTGCGTAATAACTCTTGCAGTATCAGCACTTGGCAGGTCTATTTTATTTATTACAGGCAAAATTTCTAAATTAGAATCTATCGCCAAATAAACATTTGCCAAAGTTTGTGCTTCAACGCCTTGTGCGGCATCCACAACTAAAACAGCTCCATCGCACGCTGCTAAACTCCTTGAAACTTCGTAATTAAAATCTACATGCCCCGGAGTATCTATCAAGTTAAGTATATACTCTTCACCATTTTCTGCCTTATAAATAAGGCGCACAGCTTGAGCCTTAATAGTAATGCCTCTTTCACGCTCTAAATCCATATTATCTAAAACTTGCGACTGCATTTCACGTTCAGTCAAAGCACCCGATTTTTGGATAAGCCTATCTGCAAGCGTAGATTTTCCATGGTCTATATGTGCTATTATCGAAAAATTTCTTATATTTTTTTGTCTATCGTTATTCATTTTTACAATTCCTCCTAGTTCAATTGCTTTATTATAACACATTTTAAATAATTTTTAAACCTTTTGTTTATACTATAGTAAATTAAATTAAAAATAGGAGCTTTTTATGAAAACAACAAAACATTTTTTTATATATTTATCAACATTTGTGCTTATTGTTGGATTATTGGCGGTAAGCTTTTATGTTTCCAAAAACGAGGAATACGAACAAGTAGCTTTAACTAAGTTTAGCCGTGATGTTAAAAATATATCGTTTGAAGAATTAGAGTTTGAAGTTTGGGATATACAAAAAGCCACAAATTTTGTTACAAAAAGAGAGTTAAAACCTTATACAATTATGATTTACTTAAATGGTTCTGATTTAGAATCGGAAGATGGATTAGCCACCGACGATATAATAGAAATGTTAGAATCTGGTGTTAATGGAGCCAATTTAAATCTAGTTTTACTAACAGGCGGTGCAAATCGCTGGCAGAACGATGTTATTCCAGAAAATGAATGTGTTTTATGGGAAGTTATAGATGGTAAACTTATAAAAATCGCAGGCATAGGTCTTCATAATATGGGAAATGCAGGAACACTTTCGAGTTTTATAGAATTTTCTAAAGAGAATTTTCCTGCTGAAAAGTATGGTCTTATTATGTGGGACCATGGCGGAGGCTCGATTGCAGGCTATGGTGATGATGAAAATTTTATTAAAGGCAATTTAACCCTCCTTGATATGAATTTAGCCTTTGAACATGCCAACCTTTCAGAAAACAAGCTAGAATTTTTAGGCTTTGACGCTTGTTTGATGCAAACAATTGAAATGGCAGTTGTTTCTGCTGATTATGCAAAATTTTTAATCGCTTCAGAAGATTTAGAGCCAGGTGATGGCTGGGATTACCACTTCCTTGAAGTTTTAAATGAAAATCCAAATATGGGAGGCGATGAGCTTGGTAAACATATAGTGGATTATTTTATTGACTTTTATAATGGCAGAAAAGGTGAAATATTGACGCTTTCTGTAGTCGATTTACAATATGCAAACGATGTTATGGCAGCGATGGGTGCTTTGATGGATAAATGTAATCAAGATTTATTAGAAACCCCTGCAAAACATTTCGCAAGCTTCTCTAGAAGGCGAAGCAACACAAAAACTTTTGGCGAGGGCAGCCCAAGAGATAATGAAGCAGATATGGTTGATATAGGTGATATGGCAGAGATGCTTTCAGATTTATATCCAAGCGAGGCAAAGGCTGTTAAAAACGCCTTAAAACAAGCTGTTGCCTACAATAGGCACAACTCAAAAACAAATCTTTCAGGCCTTAGCACCTATTATATTTATGGCGGCAAAGAAATTGGCGAGTATTCACTTAAAACCTACGAATCGCTTGATATGAGCCAAGAATACACAAAATATCTAAATAAATTTTATAATATTCTAACCGAAAAAAGACGAACAAGGTCTAGCGGTGATATTTTAAAAAGAGAGCTTACAGTTTGGAAGCAAGACAGTGAAAATAAATTTGTAATGCAAGGCATTTCAAATGAAATTAGATTAATAGAAACAAAATGGCCACAAATTAATGGTAAAAATGTTTGCATGTACAAGATAAATAATAAAGAAGATGTTGATTTGTATGCAATTCCTTCAAAGCTAAATGGCAAAAACGGTGATATTGTTGTAATGATTTCAGAAGAGTTTAAAGATGGCAAAATTCTTGGAATGAGATATGATGATGGCCTCATAATACAAAAAGGCTATAGTGAAATAGAAATTGGTGATAAACTGGCATTTTACTACCAAGTTAAAGAACTTGACAAACTTGATTTTGAACTAGGAGAAGAGTTTACGATAACCGAAAAATTATCACTAGAGTGGATAAAAATTGACCAAAACGCTTATTTTTACAGTTTTATGGTGACAGATTTGAATCAAAATGTTTATTTTGAAGCATTTACAAAAAACCACCCTCGCTTGTTTGCGAAGGTGGTTTTTCACACTATTACACAGTTGGAACCCCATTATCTGGTACAGATGGTTTGATCAACTGTATAAGATAAAGAATTGGACCAGCAATTGGGATAAGATTTATAAATATATAAGTCCATTTTTTGCCGCCATCTCTTAAACGGCGAATAGCTAGAGCAAGACTCGGAACAATCAATGCAAGGCAATAAATTCCCGTAATTATCATGCCAACAGTTGGTACTAAAACTGTTATAATACTTAGAGGAATGCTGATTATAATGTTAATCAAAAACACCATCCAATAGCCTTTAACATTCGTTCTGTCTTTAAAGTTTGCATAGTTTTTTAACATTGCTATGTATTCTTTCATACTATCTACTCCTTTTATAAATTATACTTTATTATACACGATTATTAATCTTTCGTCAATAAAAAATTAAGAAAATCTTAATTTTTACTTACCACTATCGCCAAAATTCCTGAAACAACGCCAATTTTAGCCTCATCATTTGTAAAAACATTACTTAGCCCTCGAGAAGAGCCTATATGCAAAGTTGCATTTATAAGAGTATATTCTAAGTTATGCGTATTAATACCTAAAACTTCTGTAGTTACTGGTAAAAGCGACAAAACCGTGCCTTTTTTGTACGAAAGCTCAATTTCACTGTTTACCAAAAAAATATCCTCATTTTCTGCACATATCCATGCTTTAATGCCCTTTTCAGTTGGCTTTATCATAGAATATATATTTGCAAGCGTGTGGTCTATCCGCCCACCTAAAGCCCCAAAAAGTATTATTTCTGTTGCACCATGCTCTAGTGCAAAATTTATCGCAAGCTCTAAATCTGTAAAATCTTTTTTTGAGGGATATTCTAAAATTTTAATATTCGAATACTTTTCAAGCAAATCAGACGAAGCCGAATCAAAATCACCAATCAACAAATTTGGTTTAATGCCTAGCTTATCTATATATTTAATCCCACCGTCTACAGCTATAACAAAATCGCTCTCCAAAATCATGGGCTTTATATACGAACAATCATTAATTTCACCATTTGCAAAAAGTAAAAATCTCACACTACAGAACCCCTTTGTTGTAGAAATTAACATATCTATTGTATCTCTGCTTGGCAATTAATCCGGAGCCTAACGCATCTTTAACGCCACAAATAGGCTCGTTTATATGTTTGCAATCCATAAATTTGCAATTTGATGAAAACTCTTCAAACTCTCTAAAATATTTATGTAAATCGTCTTTTTGTAAATTTTCTAAAATCAAGCTGCTAAACCCCGGTGAGTCAACAATATAGCTATTTTCAAAAGCTTTAATAAGCTCGGTGTGCCTTGTTGTGTGCCTACCTCTTGAAATTTTTTCACTAAGCTCGCCCGTTTGCATATTTGCGTGAGGGATAATCGCATTTGTTAGGCTCGATTTCCCTGCACCAGATGGACCAGCAAACACAGAAACTTGCCCTAAAAGATTAGCCTTAACTTCCTCAAGCCCTGTGCCATCTTCGGCAGATGTAAAAATCACTGTATACCCTACTCTTTCGTAAATTTCCTTTATCCACGCAAAATCTGCAAAATTTATTATATCCGCCTTGTTTATACAAATTATAATCTCAACCCCAGCAATTTCGCATGCTAAAATAAACCTATCCATCAAGTCAATATTAATATCTGGAGTTACGGCAGAAAAAACTAAAATTGCTTGGTCAATATTCGCTACTCTTGGCCTAAAAAGGAACGAATGTCTATCTAAAATTTTATCAATAACCCCTTCTCTATCTCCTTCATGAGTAATAGAAATAACAACGTTATCACCAACAGTTGGGTTTATCTCATGTTTTCTAAAAATTCCCCTAACTCTACAATTGTATAAACCATCAGCAGTATCAACGGCATACAAGCCGCCAACACCCTTTATAATCCTACCATTAAGCATATGCCACCCCGTTCCTGTTCGCTATATCTTTAATCACTTCGCCGGCAAGAATAAGCCCGCATGTTGGCGGAACAAACGAATTGCTCGCAGGGATTTGCCTTCTATCGGTGCATTTTCTTGTTGTTCCAGAGGGGCAAACACAGTTATATTCGCAACTGCTTTCATCATCCTCAAATGGCTTCATTGCCTCTTCTTTAGAATACACCACTTTTAGCTTATCAACTCCACGAACCCTAAGCTCTTTACGCATAACTTTAGCAAGGGGGCAAACCGATGTTTTATATATATCTGTAACCACAAAAGCCGTTGGGTCTAATTTATTTGCTGCACCCATCGAGCAAATTATTGGCACACCAAGCTCTTTTGCACGCATTACAAGTTCTATTTTGCCTGTAACTGTGTCAATAGAATCAACAATATAATCGTATACACTCAAATCAATTTCATTTGAATTGTTTGGCATATAAAACATATTATAGGCGTTTACCGTGGCTTTTGGGTTTATACTTAAAATATGTTCTTTCATAACATCAACCTTGTATCTGCCAACAGTTTTTTTTGTTGCTATAAGCTGGCGATTAACATTTGTTATGCAAATTTTATCATCGTCAAATATATCTATGTGTGCAATTCCTGCTCTTGCCAGTGCATCAATACAATGCCCACCAACACCACCAACGCCAAAAACTGCAACTTTTGCATTATATAATTTCTCCATTTTTTCTTTTCCAAATAGTAGCTGTGTTCTGGAAAACTGGTTTAACATTAACATCAATCCTTTTTCGTTTCAATATATATTAATTTTACGTAAAAGTTATGGATTTGTCAAACAAAAGATGGTATAATGAGATAAATTGATTTTTTTCGAGGAGGAAATAAAACCATGAACTTACAACAAGCACAAAACAAATTTAAAGAACTAAACGAAAAACTTAGAAGTTATGCCTATGTTGGATCTATTGCTAGTTTTGATATGTCTACGCAAGCACCAGCAAAAGGCAAGGCAGCAGCGGCAAAAAATTTGAGCCTTATTTCTGCCGAAGCATTTTCTATAAGAACTGGCGAAGAAATGAAAAATACTTTAGAGGTTCTTTGCGAAAATAAAGATAAGTTAGACGAAGTAACTGCTAAAGAAGTTGAATTATTATCAGAGGAGCTTGAAAAATCAAGAAAAATACCAAAAGAATTGTTTAGAGAATATCGTGAGCATATTTCTATTTCAGGTAATGTTTGGCAAGAAGCTAAAGAAAAATCTGATTTTGCTATGTTCGCACCATATCTCGAAAAAACTATTGATTATAAGAAGCAATTAGCGGCCATAACAAAGCCTGAAATGACGATTTTAGACGCTTGGCTTGACGATTTTGAGCCAGAAACAAAAACAGAAGAACTCGACGCATTTTTTAGTGTGGTTCGCGAAAAAACTGTACCACTTTTGGCAAAAATACAAAAAGAAGGTAAACCTGTTCGTGAAGATTTTGTTTCTAGGCATTATCCGAAAGAAATTCAACGCCAAGTTACTCATAAACTTCTAGAAATGTTTAAGTTTGACTTAAATGCTGGTCTTTTAGCGGAATCTGCACATCCTTTTGCGACAACAATTACTCATGGCGATGTTAGGCTTACAACTAAATTCCATGAAGATAATATTTTGGCAGCAATTGGCAGCACAATTCATGAAGGCGGGCACGGTATTTACAACCAAAATGCACAACTTAGCCCTATTGTTGGCAACACTGGCTTGGCTTTTGGTACATCTTCTGCTATCCACGAATCACAATCACGTTTTTGCGAAAATATGATTGGTATGAGCGAAACTTTTTGGCAATACTTCTACCCAACACTTCAAGAATATTTTAAAGAGCAGCTTAGTGATGTTTCGGCAGATGAATTTCACCGTGCATTAAATGTTACAAAACCAAGCTTTATTAGAATTGAGGCCGACGAGCTTACATACAATCTCCACATTATGGTTAGGTTCGAAGTAGAAAAATTGTTAGCAGAAGGCAATGTGCCTATAAATGAACTTCCAAAAATTTGGAACGATAAATACACAGAGTACCTAGGCGTTACACCACCAAACGATAAGCTTGGAATTCTTCAGGACATTCATTTTAGTGCTGGGCTTTTTGGCTATTTCCCAACATATTCTTTAGGTAATGCTTATGCTGCACAAATGCTTCATGTTATGAAGAAAACGGTTGATATAGATGCTACGATAAAAAGTCGCGACCTAGCACCAATCGTTTCATGGCTTAACGAGAATGTTCATAAATATGGCAGACTTAAAAAAGCGAAAGAACTTATCATGGATATTTCGGGCGAACCGCTTAACCCTAAGTATTTAACTGATTATTTAGAGCAAAAATTTACTAAATTGTACTTTTTATAAGATTTTATAAGAAATAAGGAGCTTCAAACATAATGAAAAAATTATCAATACTTTTTGTTATGATTCTTGTAATGCTTTCTGCTTGCACTCCGGCAGAAAGCATTATCTTGCAAGAGCCAGAGCAAAGTGAAGTTGTAACTACACAAGAAGAAATTACACAAGAACCAGAGGAAACAATTCTAGAATTCAGTAACTTAGTCTCTTTTTCAGCTGATAGAATAGCGGATTACAACCATGGCCAAATAGGCTATCTATTTCTTGAGCATATACAAGAACATTTTCCGGGAAGAATTGCATTTACAGAGCAAGAACTAAATGCCGCAAACTGGCTTATTGCCGAGCTTTTATATGCAGGATATAGTATGGATGACATAGAAATTCAAGAATTTAGAGGAACACAGCGTGCTTTAGACTGGGCAAGAAATTTTACAATCAACGCACCTGAAGGGTTTGATGGACTTGCCCGCCGAGAATATAGCCAAAATGTAATCGTAACCAAACACGGCGAAAGTGACAAGGTTATAATCGTTGGTGCACATTATGATGATATTGGACTTCATGGTATTAGCGACAATGCTTCGGGCATGGTAATGTTACTTGAAAGTGCCATACGTATGCTTAACGTAGAAACTCCGTACACTATAAAATTTATATTCTTTGGAGCAGAAGAAGTTGGCCTTATTGGTGCATATCATTATGTTGATAGCTTGACAGAAGAAGAAAAAGCAAATATACTATTTATGTTAAATATAGATGTTATCTTTGAATCTGATGATTTTCATGTTTCAACTGGTACGCTTTTACCAACGGGCGAGTTTTTAAACCCCGACCCTATTTCTGACAGAATTGACGAAATGGTTATAAATTCTGACCTTGATTTAATTTTGCTCGAAAAAGATATGGGCGTTGCCAATATTCCTAGCGACCAACTACCATTTGTTTTCGAGGGAATTACGGCAGTAGTTTTTGATGCGGTTCGAAGAGAACCGAATGGAGGGCTTGGCTTCGACTTCTTACACGATTTTGAAAGAGATAGCTTGCCTTTTATTCACGAATATGCACCAGAAAGAATAGAACGAGCACTTTTTAGTTTTTCAGTTTTACTAGAGCAAATACTACTCGAGAGATTTTAGAGGCTATATTATGGAAGAGTTTAAAAATTTAAAGAGTATTGCCATTTTAGGAGGCACATTTGATCCTGTGCATTATGGTCATTTAGCAATCGCAGAAGCCGTTCGTAAAGAATATGGCGTAGAAAAGATTGTTTTTATACCATCGGGGCAGCCGCCTCATAAAAAAGATATGGATATTTCTAATAAAGAAGATAGGTACAACATGCTAAAGCTTGCAACAGCTAATAATCCACACTTTATAGTGTCTAGATGCGAGTTAGATCGAGATGGATACAGCTATACTGTTGATACCATTGAGTATATAAAAAGTATCTGCGACGATAATACGAAAATATACTTTATTATAGGTGCTGATATTGTTCCTAAAATCTCTACATGGAAAGAACCTGAAAGACTTAAGGAAATATGTGATTTTATTATTGTTTCAAGACCGGGCTTTCCTGCGAATAACACTTTAATTGTGCCAAGTGTAGATATTTCTTCTTCAGCAATTAGAAATCGCGTTAAAGAGGGTAAAGGCATAAAATATCTCTTGCCTCCAGATGTTGAGATATATGTTTATGTAAAACATAAACTTTCTTCAAAGAAGTTTACGCATATTGTAAACACCATGGAAACTTCACGAAATTTGGCTCTTGTTCACGGCGAAGATATAAAAAAAGCAGAAATTGCTGCACTTTTGCATGATTATGCTAAAGAAATGCCGTTAGAGCACCCAATTAACCATGGAATAGTGGCGGCAGAAATGGCAAGAAATGAATTTGGTATATATGATATTGATATTTTAAACGCCATATCCTATCACACAACTGGCAGGCCTAACATGTCTCGTCTTGAAAAAATAATTTTTCTTGCCGATATGACAGAAAAAAACAGACCTAATTATAAAGAGCTTGAAGAAATAAAAAAACTTGCTAAATCAGATTTAGATAAGGCAATGGCTTTTGCACTAAGTGCTAAAATCGAATTTACTAAAAGTAAAGGTAAAGATATACATCCGCTGGGGTTAGAAGCTCTAAAGTATTATGAAAACAAATAAATTTAAAGAGGTGTTTTTTTGAAAAATAAAGAATTATTAAAAGCAGTACACAAAGCGATGGATGATAAGTTTGGCGAAGAAATTACGATATTAGATATATCAAATCTATCAGTAATGGCCGATTATTTTGTTATAACACACGGAAATAATCCAAATCAGGTTAAAGCAATTGCAGACGAGGTTAGAGAAACTTGCCACAAAGCAGGCATAAAAATTAACCACAGTGAGGGGTATGACACTGCAACATGGATACTTCTTGACTTTAGTGATATAATCGTCCATATTTTTAACAAAGAAGATAGAGAGTTTTACAATATCGAAAGAGTTTGGGCAGATGCTGAAATAGTAAATGTTTAAGCAAAATATCGTTTTAATTGGATTTATGGGTGTTGGAAAATCGTCAGTTTCTAAAATTCTTAGTGATATTTTAAAAAAAGATTGCTTTGAAGTTGATGATATAATTACCCAAGAAACTGGTATGAGTATAATAGATATATTTGAAACTTACGGTGAAGAATACTTCAGAACCCTTGAAACGCAAGCTATCAAAAGCCTAATCGGCAAAAGTGGAATCGTTTCTTGTGGTGGCGGAATTATATTAAAAGATGAAAATATAGAAATTATGCAAAAATTAGGCAGAGTTATGCTTTTAACTGCTTCTGCTATAACAATTTACGAAAGACTTAAAAACAATTTCGCAAGACCTCTACTTTCTAAAAAATTTAATTTAGAACATATAGAAAATATGCTAAAAATAAGAAAAAATAAATATGAAATTGCAGCAGATTTTATCATAAATACTGATAATAAAACGCCAGAAACTGTTGTTTCCCAAATTATAAATGCCTTAGAATAAAATTCTAATGGCATTTTTTCTTTTAAAAAGACTTGACTTATTTCTAAAATTTGGTAAAATATATACATGTAACTAAGGAGGACAATCATGAATATAAATTTTGAATACATAAATAGAAATCTTATTGTAAAAATTTCAGGGGATATAGACCATCACACTTCTGAAGAAATAAGAGAAAAAATTGAACGAGAATATAAACGAGAAAATGCTAAAAATATCGTTTTCGATTTTAGCCATGTTAATTTTATGGATAGCTCTGGAATCGGCATGATTATAGGCAGATACAAAACAACCGAACAAGCCGGTGGAAAGGTTTTCGTTCGTGCTATGAGCGAAAATGTAGAAAGAATTTTTAATATATCGGGGCTTCACAAAATAATAGAAGTCGTAAAAGCTTAGGAGGGGATAATAATGACATACGAAAACGAAATGAAACTTATAATTTCAAG
>Ga0123352_10004107_pt1 | contig 21343 bp, 12 predicted proteins | sample TergutLab28metaG_FD_89700 | JGI IMG/M metagenome (GOLD analysis project Ga0123352, IMG submission 89700) | Labiotermes labralis P1 segment gut microbial communities from Petit-Saut dam, French Guiana - Lab288 P1 | ecosystem: Host-associated > Arthropoda: Insects > Digestive system > Gut ...
ATGTCACCACGTTTCAGTCTCAGTGTCTTGGGTTTGAGGTCCTTGGGCATGCCCTTTCTATGTAGTCTCACAGTCCCACAACAAGAAATTTTTTTCTGGGCCAAGTCATCAAACAGGTCAGGGAAGGAAAAGAAGTTGTCCATATACAGTTTATGGCCAAATCCTTCTCACACCCCTTGTCAGATTAGTCACTGTAGCGTGGGTTGCTGTCAGGTGTTGTGCCGCCCTTTGTCTGTCTTTACCATGTCATATGTGTATCCAGTAGAGTCGCATAGTTTGAACATTTTGATGCTGAAACATTTGCATTTTTTCAGGATGTACTGTTTGAATAATACCCTTCCTTTGAATTTCACAATGACTTCATCTACTGCCAAATGTTCGGAAGGGTTGTAAAATTTTGAAAAGTTCATCCTTATAATTTCAAGCAAGTCTCGTATTTTCCACAGTCTGTTATCTGTCCTGTCAACTCCATTCCTATTATTGTCCGTGAAATGTAGAAAGCGTAGTATGTGAATACCTAGCACGTGCCAACATTTGTCCATAGAATGGAATGCGAAGCTGTTCCATTTTCGTCCAGTAGTCCTCCAGTCTGTCTTGAACTGTATGTCCCATCTGTAATGTCAGAGCCAAAAAATTTCTGCTTCTGTCAGGTCACGTTGTCTTCAAAACTGTCTAAGAACTGGTGGTGGTAGCGATTCATCTCCACAACCACAAATGTAACAATTTCTGCAAAGTACAACAGCAGGACGCCAAGTGGAGTGGACGCTGGGGTTATGTGTGCAGCTTCACTGCTTCTCCCATTGGGGGCCCCAATAAAATTGTGAACTAAATGCTCTCGGGGTTTAGGGGGCAGTGTCCACTGAGAGGGTTGTCGCTGTTGACCTGCCACATTACCAACATCATCCTCATCTTCAGAGCTGCTGGCAGAATAGTCTGGACTTGGAGGCTGTGACAAGGAAGACCATCGCAAAGGTGGGCGTGGCTCCTCTTCATCCTCCGACTCTTGTGTTCCGTGATATTTATCCTCGTCGCTGTCTGAATCCATTACGATTTCTCGTATTTCATTTCAAGACAGCACACGAAACATCACCACGTTGCATTGTCAACAAAAACTTCAGTACAGCTAACCCACAAACAGCAAAATCTCTACTGAATGAAGTCGAAATTCTGCAGGCTGCTTGGTGGTATAATGCATAGATCAGGTATAATGTTCCCTTTCCCAACCTAAGAAACGTTACTCAGCTGCCTGTTAGTAGAATACCCAAAAGTTTTATTACCAAAACATTCCAGTCCACTAACTAAATGCAAGACAGAACTAACTGCACAAGATGCTTTCAAGACTTATGACACTTATGCATTCATGGCTAATTAGAGTTTCTTTGGTAGCTAAGTGCTTACACACAAATATGAAACAGGACTGCTTTCATGAGTGATTCAGTGTTGAGACATTGTGCAGTCAGTTAGAAAGAGAGGGCTGTCAGTGTTGCCAAACGAAGGTCTACTAAAGTAGACATTAGTGTTGCAGGCATTACAAGGTGAGTACTATAGTGGATGCTAGTCTTTAAAGGGTTAAACATTTCCCACCTTAAGGTAACTTGCCCTGTCTGGCATCCATTATCTTCCTACTTGTAACAAGCAATAAGACTTAAATATCCTAAAATCTGTTTTTTTTAATATGTACCACATTCCATGTATTAATTTGTATAATGTGTATCAAGAACCAAAAAAAAATGCACTGAATTTCACTGATGTGTTTTTATTGTGATATTTTCACCTACAAGTATCAGCTGGTAACCCAACCATCTCTCAGGTGACATTTCTGTTACAAGAATACAGTGTAATCAGATGTGTCAAATTACTCCATGGTATTGAAATTCCTATGATTATTGGTTAGAATTTTCTGTAGGATGATAGTATAAAATGATATAAAATAACATAAAACATAGATTATAAATGTCTGACGTTAAAATTATATAAAGCTTGAAGTGATGCATACAATCGGTAGTGTGGCGGGTTTTTGTCCAGAGTATGTGGTGCTGTCTTGTGTGGCCAGTGCACTATCCAGATAGTGTTATTTTATATCATTTTATTCTATCACCCCACAGAAAAGAAAATTCTAACCAATAGTCATAGGAATTTCAATATTGTGGAGTTATTTGACACATATGATCACATTTTACTCTTGTAACAGAAATGTCACCTCAAGATGGCTGGATTACCGACCAAAACACTTAGGTGAAAATATCACAGTAAAAATGCATCAGTGGAATTAAGTGCATTTTGTTGATTCTTGATATACGTTATACCTAAAATCTTTGTTCAGTAGTACTTTCCATGGTGCAACTTAAATCTGACTTTTCAAAAAATTCAAACTAATATGAAGGTCACATTCAGATATTCAAATTAATATTATACTATCAATAACAGATACAAAATTAATTTAACAATAGGCTTATTTTATTATGTTACTTCTTTCAAAATATTAACTAACACCCATAATTTTAAAATATGTACTTTTGTGCATGAACACATGCACACACATGCGCACACACACAAAATGATGACTAACTGCTGGGTAAAACAAAAAATCAGAAGAAAATACCTTGCAGATAAGACTGCTTTTGTCGGTTAATAGCAAAGTCATCCTCATCTATAGCAGCTGATGTTCCACTACTAACACCTGTCTCAGAGTTCTTGAGAAGACGAGTTAATTGGAAGACACCCTGTTGGATCATGGAATCAAGCTCTGTCTGCATGTCACGTACCAAGCTGGTAGCCGGGAACAAGTCCATGAAGCGGTAACTGCACATAAACAGTATGTAATTTCAGTATGATAGGTCAGTCTGAGTGAAAGTATTTTTGTTTCTGTCCCTGCATTAATTTTTCATGACACAAGAGTGACTGACTGACAACTGCCTTATCAAAACTGCACTGGTTACATTGTTCAGTGAGGTAACATGATCATGAAAGGTAAGTAGGCTAAGTACTTGGTGGGGAGGCAGTTTTGGCCTTGTTTAAAAGAACTATCCAACCATTTCCCTGTAAAGGTTGAGAAAAACCTTGATCAGGGATACCCAGTAACCTAATTTAATTATACTCCATCATACCTGAACCACAGGTACAGGTCCAGAACATCAAATACAGCCTCCAAATGGACAAGATCAATGATAGTCTTGGGAGGAGCAAACGGCCAGCCAATGTTGCGACACAGCCAATCCAGAGTCAGTGCTTCATTCCTACTGTACTGCCTTGCAAACTGCAACAGTAACGATTTGCTTATGTTGATCATCTGTATCAACACATTTAAACCACCCGAATCTTAAGGCCAGGGCTTTCTTCTTTTCCTCTTTGTATAACCCGATGCTCTTTCTCTGCAGGCAGTGAGTAATTAAACTTCTCTACTCAGCTTGCTAGCCTTGATAAGTAACTGGTACCACTGGCTAAGCCTCTGTCACTCTTAATGGTGTTAAATTTACATCTTCTTGTGACTACACCCCACAGTTCACAGGAAGAGTTAAGTTTTATGTTATAACATGTATCTGGCTTGCCTAATTTTCATGAAACTCAACGTAAGTGTCATGCCACTGGAACTCAATTCATATATTCTGTATCATCAACAAAATAAACCAGGAGAGTTCAGTCATTAATGGATGACTAGAAGCTGGACAGGTGGAGGACTGAATAGTCAGTCTGGGTCTGGGGACCCCCCAGCCCACATTATCAGAGGTTCTCCTTCTAGAACTGTATCAGTCATTGTATGAAGCTAACACTTCAGTCTGTCTAGCATCAAGGCCTTGAAAACACATGCTTTATACATCTTAATTACATAGCGTTTAGTCACACAGGACAAGTATCATCTACTTCATGCCAATCGTATACCATTAATATGACAGCAGTAATAGAACTGCACATGATCTTGGAATTCAGTGCTAACCACAAAAAATGTACATTTATTTTTCTCTTGCTAGTGATTTATTTATTTATTTGTAGTTTATTTAACCCATCAATAATGGCCGTGGTGCACTGTATAGTCTGTTATTTCTGCACATATGGCCAGCCTCAGCACATTGTATTGTGAATGCATTCAAGGGTACTACAAATTCAAAACCCCTCCATCCTGGACAGTAGTTGAAATTTAAACCACAGCATCACTGAAGGATTGATGATACTATCAGTAATTTACATGTCAAATTACAGTACAGCAGTGACCAATGAACTGCCATGCATGTATTATTAGCAGTACTGGCTGAATGAAGGTAATATTCCAGCATTCACCTGGAGGGACTAAGAACCAATACAACCCTTGGTTACAGAAATCAGTGCCATGGCCAAACTTTGAACCAGGCATCTCCCATATACAAGCCACAATCATCAGCACAATGTGCAGTGTGCTTGGTACATTTTATAACCCCGTATGATGAAGCACAAAAAGATGACAAAATTTACCATCGATTGTGAACACCAAATTTGGGCATATGGGTAGACACGACGCACATGCTGTGGTTTTATACACCTTGGGCAAACAGTATATAAACTAAGAAGCAAATAAACACCCAGCATTGCAACATTACCTTGAGGAACATTGTGCAAACAAATGGTAACTTCTTGTTGATTGGAGCACAGCAGAATACATATCGGGCACGCAGAGGCAGGGGGACATGTTGAATCATATCTGCCAAAAACTTGAAGTCTTCTATGTTACACATGAAATATAGAGAGTCATCTACTGTAGACAGTGTAATGAAGATGTCCTAGAACACAAATAAAAAGAGTAAGTCCCCTTTCTCCAAAAACAGTGTACCATTTCTATATCACATCCAGCATAACTCTCAAATTAGTTTTATACACTGTATATAATACATAAATGTTTTAATACCTATTTGACACTAATGGTTGATGACTGTAATGACACCAGAAAAAAGTAGTATGATCATTGTAGAAACTTTAACACACATGCATGAGAAATTACTGAATACTTGCAAATAATAGTAGTGAATGATGCAAAGGTTTACAACAGTCACATTTAAAAATCTGTTAAGAACAAGAACAGTCAGAATTCTTTTTTTCTAATAACCTCTACAGTTATTTTCAGTTATCTGGTCTCTGCCTGCCTGTGATGTAATCCCATTTGTTCATAATACATGATGGTGACTGACAGCAATCTGAATACATTTCAGATACATGAAACTCATATATACATACCATGAAAAAGTGATTTTGATCTGTGCCAATCTACATAATGTTGTCAACAGATGAAGATACAATTCCTAGACCATGTGTGATTCTAATGCAACAACAAAGATTGATAATTTCAGCCACACCAGGAGGTGAAGAGAAGAATTCTACTGACTTATGGCCTATTTCAGCTTTTGCCCCATTGCTTGAAATTTTGCAAAATAAACCCATGTTAACTGTTGAACATCAGACTTTCAGCCAAAGAGTGTTACCAACATATAAAGAAAAATGTACTGTTATAAATATAACCACTTAAACTAATGCTACAGACTAGTTCCATCTATGTGCCACAAATATTGAAGATCAGTATATACAAAGAAATAAATCTGTTATTCATTCTGCATGGGCATGAAACTTTTCTTGTATTGAGGATAAAAAATATAAGCATTCAAGAACAGTGCTGTCAGGAAAGTACTTGGACCTGGAATTCAGGCAAATTGTGATTTGTGCATGTCACCTAGTCTTGTCACAAACAGTGAAATCAAAGAGAGTATGATGGGCTGGGCATGTGACTGGGATGGAGAAAAGGAGAATTGTGATTGGAAAATGACCTCTCGGAAGAGCAAAAGGTATATGATGGGGTAACATTAAGCTAGATCCAAAGAGATAGACATAAAGCCACAGGTGAATGGAACTCGGACCCTATTCACCTGAAAGATTTTGGTGCCACAGTGTTACTTAAGACAGACTGTGTGCTTTGAAACATTACTGTATATTCACATCTGATGTTAGAATTACAGTACCATAAGATTGGACAGTGTTGAGTTAGGCAGATGATATGCATATAGCTCTATTTGCTCAGCTGTGGGGTGCAACCCTGCCTTGACGATGGGTTCTGGTGGCTGTGACAGTAGATTCTTCAATGTCTGTAAGTCCTCTGGTTTAAATGTTGTTACATAACCCTGCAAAAAATCAGTGTTCAACAGCAGAAATTAACATCTGTTTATGAAATAGTGGTTTGTGCCTTCACTCACTGCTTCCTCCTTTTGTGAGAAGTGCTCTTTTCTTATTTAACAAGTTGTTTCCACTTAGTTAATTAAATACACATTTACTGTATGGAAAGCAATGTGTCAACATTTACATGCATGCACAGCAGAGTTCACCACTGATGGATATTATTAAATGATAACTATATTTGTGATCTGAACTAGCTAGGACAATCCACATTCTTTATAAAAAAAATGAGGACAATTATCAAACAAATATTGCTAACATTTCAAGAGATGAGCTTTGTCATGTGTTTCGAAACATTTTCAGAAAGTACTAGGCATTGTTAGGAGCTGAAGGTTAGCAGTTTCTGACTTCTATGAAACAGGACAACCTGAACTACAAGGGAAAAAGAGATGCACAATTCCAGATGGATGCAGTCTTTATATGTAGTCATTTGTGACAATGGCCATGCTCAGGGATAAAATAAAAATATTCCCTGTAATATTTTAAAGCAGACCATGAGCGACTCCTTCCAAATATTTAGTTGTTCATCATTCAACAACATACAACCACCTCATTTGACCCTGTACAACTTCTACAACTAAAACAGGACAACTTTCAAATCAAATTATGGTCCAAGTAATGAGATCCACCTCATTTGGCTGTATTCCCACACCTTGAACCTAGCATCTCTTGGGAATGAAAAAATTGCACACATATTTCTAAAAATTATGCTCTTCAATCAATTTTGCTTCAGCTCGAGAGTAAATTCTCCCCTATGCCTAACACTTAAGAAATCTTATTTTTAGTTCTGTTTCACAAGAACACTGAGTGTGATCATTGCCATCAATATCATCACTTCCATCACCAGGACTACTGCCCCTATTACTGTATTCATATATATATATATATGCACTGCAGTTGAAAATCAAGACACCAGCACAGTTGTCTTATATTTAACACAATTAGGCTAAATGTGCATTGCATAATGCTCATTAAGGTGATGGTAATTTCTGAAACCAGGAATGATGACTCACTGGCACCATTGATTATAGGTTTTGCCTGTACTCACAAAAGGAACCACTTGATAATTCAAGTTGAATCTAGTGTCATATACAGTTTCACGTATACATTATATCCCCCCTCCCAAAACCTAAATTTCACAAAACAGTCCCAAAAAAGTCCTCATGTCAAACAGTGCACTTTCACTTGTCAACTAATGGTACCTATTGTCAAGTACACAGACCTTTGTATACTGGGTGCCATAACGCCCAGCTCTGCCTGCAATCTGCAGAGCTTGTGACACTGTAATGGTGTTCATCTCTTTCTCCCCCTTCTCATTAACTGTTGGCTTGATCAGGGAGTAGAACACAACTCGACGGATACTCCTGTGTAATGAAAACATTACAGCATAGTGATTAGCTAACCAAGAATATCAGATTGAAAAGACTCTGGTGGGTGGGTCATGTGATGAGGGTGGAGGGTGCCCAAGAAAGCACTGAGAGGATACATAGACAGGAGATGACCAGCTAGAAGGCCCAGAGGGAGATGGTTAGATGCAGTAGACAGGGATGCTAAGAGGATGTTGAAATGCAGGAAATGGGGAAGGTCAGGAGAGGACAGATATGCCTAGAGGCAGAGGATTGAAGTGGCCAAGGTCAAGTTGGGCTATAGCACCACAGAAGAAGAAGATGGTGTAGTGATTATCAGTCTTGCTGCATTATACCTAAATATCTAAAAACAGATAATTTAGTTATTGATGAGCCCTGATATCATTAGTTAACTCTGAAGAAAATCTTCTTGGGCATGCAGCTGCAGGAGGTGGTTTACCTGAACCACCTGAGATGACTAAGATTTTTATTGAATTTTGGTGCTGGGAAAGTGTCAAGGCATATCAAGTTATCTCTGTCAATTTATATTGTCACAATAATGACTATTATCCTCTGGGATGATACTGTGTCATTTGGTAGACTGGTACCAAATTATGTGGCATAACAGTAATACAGTCACCACTATGTGAACATCAAGTCAGTAACTGGGAGCAAATGCTGAATCAGGTACTTGACTGCCAACAGCATCCTAGTTCTAGATGTTATCTGACGCTTTAACGAACCTAATGTGTGCTTTATCCCCTTTTTTTCCATTGACTAATAGAAGCCCATCAATCCACCCATTTCCAAGTTACATGAACAAATTAACACATTCACAAAAAATATTAGCCTCCCTGTGACATCCTCCCACTTCAATGTATGAGGTCAACATTTGTCTCCAGAATAGAAGATAACCTTAAGAACAAACTGCAGCATGATTTGACTCATGGATTTTATAAACAGATGTCTAAATAATGTAGTTCATGGGAGAAAGATGCATAAGCAACAAAAAATAATTATTCAGCAGTCAAGGAAAGAGAAAACAAAGAATACTTAACTAAGATAAGCTGAAAGGTGGCAATTTTTCTCTCATAACTGCATCAGTGTTCATGCCAGCATCCATCCCTGCCTTGACAAAACTCTCGGAGGCACACAGAACAGTATGTACAAATACAAAGACAGTACAACTCACAAGTTCAGTCCCATGCCTACGGCATCTGTAGCCACCAGGACCTTACAGGAGTTGTCGGGATCATTGAACTTATGGGCCTGTGCAAGCTTCGTGCCTGGAGGCAAACCACCATAAATAACAGCAACCTCATGCCCCTTAGCTTCAATACCTCGTGACACTGAGTAAATATCATGTTTGCTAAAGCAGACAATGCAATCCCCTGGTTGCACCGCCTCCAGTGAACCCATTGCTGAATCTTCCACCTCCAGATCTGTCAGGCGTTTGTATTTTCGTACCTGCACATATGGATAAGAATTCACGGTGATAAAACTCTTTTTTATTCAAGTTCTTTCAAAAAACATTCACTAAATTGCAATACCTATCTCATAAATGAATGCACATTTGTGACAAAAAAACACAAATTATTATTGCTTTAGAACTCCTTTATTAGGACTCAGTATCTGTTTCACTTAAAAGTGTCATATTTTGCTCAATGAATTTTTTATGAAGCTACAGAAAAGCAAGACACCTCAACATCCTCTCCTGTTGTTGACATGAGAGACTGGACCAGCTCAACAGCTCCCTCCTCGCCACACAGGTGAATCTCCTCAGCCATCACACCAAGCAAAGCCCTACTCCATGCCCAGCCTCGCCCTGTATCCCGCATCATTTGGATCTCGTCAATAATAGCCACTTCATCTGTCAAACAAAGTTAACATCTTTTGATAGAGATACTAGCTTGCATGATTTCAGCCTTCTGCCACAGAGTAAATAAGATCTGTACTCTTGTGGGAATTTACGCAGCACAGAGTAGTAGTTTCTTCTGACATTTCAGGACAACCTATCAATCCCACCTTCTAGGGTCCAGCAGTCTTAGACCACTATTGTATGCTGCATAAAGTCCCAAAAGAGCAAGATACTAGCTTACTACAATATATGTGTTAAGTCTGGCCATGCAATAATTGATTACAAAACACCTTCCTGAGAAATTTTTAGTCAAGGGAAGTTCATGTGAGATCTGTTGAGTGCAAAGTGACAATGTATGAAATACACTTTTCTCGTAACAGCTGTCATTTAAATCACTTGTCCAAATTTATTCATCATTATAAGTTTCAAACCTGCATATTCTTATCTCCCACTCTGACATTTCTTCTCATCTGTCTTCTATTAGACCTTTCTATTCTATATGCTGCATCACCTCCTCACTCTCTATTCTCAGACTAATTTATATTAACAGCATTTTATGTAGCATAAAATGGCTTCACTTTAGAAATATATGTAATTTGCTGAAATAATTGAGCACACATCCTTCATCATAGTATGTGGGTGCTGTAGCACAACACTGACTATACAGCTTAAAAAGGTAGGATGATTCATGACCGACAAACTGGAAATGATTAGGACAGAAGTGGCTGTGGCCAAGCAGAGGTACTGTCCTATCATTTGCCTAGAAGGAATGAGGAAAAACTATGAAAAGTCAGGATAGCTGATGACCCACCCAAGATTTGAACCACACATCTCCTGTACACAATATCTATTCAGATCCCACAGTGAATGTTACTATATGGTTAGATTTTCATGAAATAAAAATTCAAGGTGTTTCTTCAGTTTGTCTTTATTTAAAAACTATGTATACCTGTACAAAGAAAATACTGATCACATTGGTCACATACATGGAACATTAATACATGTCATCTCCACAGTACATGACACATGACTCGATTGCTCTCCATCAGCTTGAGCATACTTTCGTTCTTCTCCTGTTACTAGGTCACAAGGTGTGCCCTGCAATGGAGACAGCATATGCAGTATTTTCCTTCCTGTCATTAAAGAACAGTGCAATATGAACATCCACTAGTGCAGCTACTGTAGACTTCATTTTAGCAAGGATACTGACTGAGTACAATACACTGTCATTCTACACCATGACGGGGTCCCCTTTAGCACTGAAACTGGTGCAGTATCGAAACAAGTTGAAAAAAACTTTTATTCCAATAGGGAAACTACTGTATCTGAAAACTATCAACTGTCACTTCCTATTAGCTTGGTTAATTTATAAAACCGTACTCACTCATCAACTTGTTTCCACACTGCATATCACAGAGACTCAGTTCCTTCACCTGTAGTGGCTATTAACACCTGTCCCATTATGACAGAATCTATAACTTCCTGCAGCAAGACAGTGCAACAGCTCACAACTCTATGCACTGTTCAAAGCAGGGGTGGAAAAATTTCTCAAAAATCTAGCAGCCATCTCAAAATTCCAGGTGCTGGAAGAGTGACAATACCCATGTTCCATACCAATGACCTACAAATACTAGGTACCACTACATAAAATTTTGTCACCTGGAGTACTTGCAATACAATGAAATAAAATGTGTGCACATGATTCTCAACAAATTGGAATAGCAACAAGCACTGCACTGCCTCCCATCATGCAAAATAGTCTTAGTGAGGAGTGACGTGAGTTGTGAGATAAAATAATGCTCTGATATTTCACCTCAGAGTACAAGTGAACTTAATACATTATACATACAGTCTGCACCCTGTGTCTAGTAACAATAACCAAATGAGTCATGCTATATTTAACAAGGTTTATTTTTAGCCATAAAGTGTTAAATTGTAGATGATTATGAAAGGTGAACTGGAAGATATGTGGACATGATCAGGGCCTACTTTAAGATATTCCAGCATTTTCCTGAAAGGAATGATGGAAACCATTAAAAATATGTACATATATACAGGTTCTGATAAGCATCATGAAGTATTGGTAACACAGTTCAACTAAAAATTATGTAAGCAAAATTCCCAAGTTGCATTAATTTACCTTTTCATTGCTCTTGTTAAATACTTCAGAAGCTAGAAGTTTCAGTGGCCCACAGTATACTCCAGACTTCGAGTTCAAGAATCTCTCTAATGCATGGAAAGTTTTCCCACTATTTGTTGGGCCAGCATGGAATATTATTTTTCTGGTCATGGATCGAGCATCAGGATACCTTTAATATAAAAAGCTGCACTAGAAATCAGAAATTCAAATTAAATGAAATGAACACCCATGTTAAATAAAATAATATTACCAATTTGCTGGGCTTCTTAAGTCACTTATTTTCTTGAGATCATCCATACACTCCAGATGTGGGAACATCTGTCTTGCATGGCGAAGAAAATAGGGGAATATGTCGTCAACATGACCAGCTCCTTGAAGAATGTCACTTACAACAACATGAAGGTCAACAGGCAAAGCTTCCGCTTCTAGACAGTATCGACGAAAACTTACATATGCCTGATGAAGAAGATAATCTGCAACAGGTGTGACTTTTTTAATATAACGAACAGCTACCTCAAAATTGTGGTTGGGCTAGCAACCATACATGAACACAAAATGTGGAACAGAGACAAGGAAAAGTACAAATGTAAAATGATTCATGCCGAGTCCAGTAACCGTAAATCACACGTAGTTACACGTAGGCACTATTCTGTACAGTTGTATTCAAAGAGTAAATCGCAATATTTATAACAGTATAAAGATTAACAATAAAAGGCAATGAAATGAATTATGTATACATACTGTCGAGGCCACTTTCCAACGCCAACAATTTTATTTCCTTCCTTTGATAGAACTTGTTTAGAACTTTCAATAAGTCTGATTTATTCAGTGCACCTGTCAACTCTGCCCCAACGTTAATATCATCTGGATTCGACTTAACTGGTACCGGAATAAACAATGAGGAAAAGTTTGCATCATCTTTTCTACCACAACACTGTGAAGAAGCTACGAATGTTCGATGCCACATACGATATTTGCAAAAGGAAACCTCTACTTTATTTGCATGTACTATAGATAAACAGCGAAATGTTAGTTTACGTCCCCCGTTAAACATGGCATAAATAGCCTGAAAAATAAATAACGAATAACAATCTTTTCAAAAGACCGCACAACATAACCTATACGCAATACCGAAACTACACTGATGCGCAGCGGAAACAGACTTCAGTACCACGGATTAGAGGTTCGTCTTTCCCGCCGAACAGCCAGCGATCCGTGCATGCCTCGGTTCACCGTGGGTGGATGCGTTATTCTCAGGCTTATGTATGCAGTCTTTCTTGAACCGTGGTAATCCGTAAGAATATTTCTACCAGCTTTAACGTAGAGAAGCACCTCTCATTTTACACGGTTGTCGATGGAATTATCACTACAATTTTCAGAAGTTAAACCTTAAAAAACACTGCTTTGAGGTTTTAATGAGAGGCACCTGATTCTTTCCGCGGATCTCCATTTGAATACGAGACCTCTAATACCGATCTGTAAAAACTGCAACAGTTGCTTTAAAATGTTTCTCTGGGGTGGACGTGTTGAAACATTCAAAGGTTTCAGGCATTAGAAGCAGAGCAGCGGGCAGGGCCGGTCAAGAAGCGTGCCAGCCGGGCAGCTGACCGGGGCGTCAACATTACAAGGGGCGCTACGACGTCACAAGAATAATCGGAAATATGATGTTGGTAAAGTATAGTGTTCCACAAATTAAAGAATTTCTCCGAAAATTGTCCGCACTTTGAGCACGCTCCCTCAAAAATGGTTACCAGCCCTGTCCTAGGCCGAAAAGTTTAAAGAATATCGGTTTGAAGGGGTGCCAAATGAATGGCCTGCCCTGTGCGCCCACGTGTCTCGCGCTAGCCCTGTGTTATACATACTTCTGCCACCTCCTTTTTGTTGGACGCAGTACCTACGTCCGAGCCAGGTGCAAGGAAGCTGCACCCGTGCCGAGGCCTAATTCTGGCGCTTTGGCTCTTCTCCGCTCCGTCCACCAGACGCCACGCGGAGGTTTTTGAGGGTCCTAAGGCTCTGTGACCTTGAAAGGAACAAATAAACGGGCAAGTGATTAATTCAGAGGAGAACGAGATGCGACATCTAACTGAAGTTGAAATCATACTGGCTTACTAACTCCATGGAGCAGAGTCCTTGAGACGATAATCGGTTCTCATCTAGTCAAGAAATTCCCCGCATTTCATGGAACCCAAAGTTTCATAACCACATTTTCAAGTGCCCGCCACCAGTCCCTAGCCTGAGCCACATCGATCCAGTCCACGCCCTCATATCCCACTTCTTGAAGATCCATCTTAATATTATTCTCCCATCTACGCCTGGGTCTTCCAAGTGGTTCTTTCCCTCAGGTTTCCCCATAAAACCCTGTATATACGTCTACTCTCCCCATACATGCTACATGCCCCGCCCATTTCATTTTTCTCGAGTGTATACCCGAACGATATTGGGTGAGGAATACAGATCATTAAGCTCCTCACTGCATAGTTTTCTCCATTCCCCTGTTACCTCGTCTCTCTTAGGCCCAAGTATTCTCCTCAGCACCCTACTCTCAAACACCCTCAGCCTATGTTGCTCCCTCATCGTGAGCGACCAAGCTTCACACCCATACAAAACAATGAGCAAAATTATAGTTCTCTATATATTAATCTTAAATTTTTGGAAAGCAAACTGGAAGACAAAAGATTCTGCGCCAAATGGTAGCAAGCATTCCCTGACTTCAAACTGCTCTTAATTTCTTCCTGAATAGAATTTTGATTTGTTAAGGTTCTTCCCAAATATTTGAAATCTTCCACCCTTTCAACGGAACTACTATCAGTCTTTATATTGTAACTTCGTCCTGCAATCTGATCTCGAGACATGACCATGTATTTAGTTTCATCTTCATTTACATCTAGACCATTCTCTTTACTACCGACTAACAAAGCTCCTGTGTTTTTCTACATAGAATGTACGCTTCCATCCAATATATTAACATCATCTGCACACATCAAAAGCTAATGAGTACCATTTAATTTCAAGCCACCTTGGTTTACTAGAACCCTTCTAATGGCATAATCTGAAGCAAAGTTGAGAAACAATGGCGATAAAACATCTCCTTATTCCAAACCATTCCTAACAGGAAACATGTCAGACAAATGTTTGCCTACCCGGACTCTGCTATAGGTTTCATTTAGACACATTTTTATTAGACTTACTAATTTCATAGGGATACCAAACTCATTGACAATATTATACAAGACATCCCTCCTGACTGTACTATAAGCCTACGTGAAGTCTATAAATAGCTGAGGCACTGCTTCATTGTGTTTCCATTTTTCTCAAATACTGGACGAGTGCAGAACACATGATCAGTAGTCGATGTGTTGAATCGAAATAGGCATTGATGATCCCCAATAATTTCCTCTGCATATGGAGTTAGCCTTAACAGCAATATGGCAGTTTAAATCATAATGCAATATTTTCCACTAATTATTGTGCTATTTTAGTGTAATGAAATTGTGAATAAAAATGATTAGACATTTTTGGACCGGCACATTCGCTGTGCCCCTTAAACCTGCAGCCACTGGTACTGCTACAAAATAAGCCAACAAATAGTATACCTAACGAATTTATATAAGTAAATTTAAGGCATATATTTAAAGTTTTATGACATATAATGCATTTTCCGTCGAACTTCAACAGGTGTTGCTATTAAATGTGTAGGCGAAAATAGCGTAATATGGAATAGCCTACGGATCACAGCAATATTGTGCTATGTTTTTCCCACAACTTAAAGAGTTCTCACTGTGTCTCGCAGATGGCACGCAGCTCTATGTCCGTAAGCGTGACGTATGGAAGATAACTTAATTCACGTAATGGGTATTTTTTCCATTTATAGCACATAGACCTAAATTATTTTGATGACATCTATTAGATACTGTTAAAAATGCCACAGCCACTCGGGCGAAACAAGTACAAAGAAAGGAAAATTCGAAGTGGAAACTTTCAAAGCGCCATTATTTTGTACAAAACCTTGTGTAAAACCAAAAATATGACTCTACATCACAAGCAGGGGGAAACACGGGGAAAGGGTCTGTGTAGTAAGAGTACAATTTTGGTACCCATGTAACGCGAACTAAAATGTGCAAACTCAACCTGTAAATTTGTCCCGTGATGATGATTCAGAGGTGAACTGAAACACGTCGGAATCTAAAAAAAGTAACTGTGTGATTTAGTTGGAAAAACTTGCATTAAATTGTGCGAAGATAAAATAACGTACTGCACTGTTATGAGACGAAAATGAGAGAACCGGCTCATAATGTAAAAAAGGACATAGGAAAGGGAGAAGAAGGATAAAGATACGAAAGGAAATAATTCGCCATTTTATTTCAGCTGGCCTTCGCAGTTGTGCTGACAAATGTGCTCAAAAGTTTTATTAAACACGATCACTTTTACAGAACCATAAAATCGCCGTTAACCTCAATCAAGATACTGTGATGGCAAATTTCTTAGCCTGTGACTACATCAAGTACTGCATGTGTGCAACATCTGACATTGGCCAAGACATCTTCTTATTACCAACCGGAAATTCCCCTTAGAATGCGTTGCACGGTACTTCAGTACTCTATGGACTTTCATTGAACAATGTGAGTGTGACGACATTGCGAAATTACCAACACCCTTTCCTCAAATTATTGCATCACTGCTTACGTCATGAGTGACAGACGGCTTCTACAAGTCTGGTTGGATCATTCTTCAGCTGCATGTTGGATCATTCTGCAGCTGCACGAGTCTGAATGGGTCAATTCACACATAAACATCGTTGTGTTAAAGAAGAGTATGGACACATATTCAGAATTATGTTGTCCGGTCTGTCTGGACATAAATTTTGTGGGTAATATTGGACATCCGAAATTAACTCCCTTGAAATTCAGATTATTTAAACCCCGCCAGTGCATTATGTGTGTACTGAAACTGTTTTATCTTTAACCGTACACTTCGCTAGAAAAATTCGATCAAAAAACCATCACAGTACACGAAATCATTTATATCGTTCCCTTTATACATAATTTACATGTTTCCGTTGCGACCGAGCATCCTCGGATAGAACATTCCAATGCAATAACAGACATCTTCAAGATCGTTTATGCGTTACGCATAAATTGTCCCAACTTTATCAGAACGCTGTTACTAAGCATAATGTTGATAACCAGTTTTACATTACATGCCTAGTAACGGTAATCTGATACGGTTTGAATAATTTATACGTAGCACGCAAAAGACCTTGAAGATTTTCATTAGCATAGCGAAGGCAGGGTAGCAAAGTGCAATAAAGTGAAGTGAAGTGAACGAAGCAAAGTAAAGCGGAATGGGGCGAAGGGAAGTGCAGGGTAGGGAAGGGGGGGGGGGACAAGTCTTTATGGAAAAGGTTTATGGGGTCGTAAGTGATGAGAAGTGAAGGATTGGGGTGAAAGCGTGAGTGAATTAATGATTGGAAAAAAAAACAGTTACAAGAAACTGAACACAGTACTGTCTTGCTTGGGTGTTTTTACCTTTTGTACACGTTGTATTCTAATTTGTCTCGCATGTATTGTTGCTAGTTTTAAGTTGTCTTGTATATAATTATTGTTGGTTGGCCGTGTGTATTGTTGTAGTTGTCCTGTGTATATTGTTGTAGTTGTCTTTTGTGTATTGTTGTCATCTTATGTGTATATGTTGTACTGTGTGTGTGTATTGCTGTTTTGTTTTTACTTTAGATGCCGGACTGCTGGCTTGAGTCAGTACTCGGAAGGTCCTGCGACCGGCCATCTCGACACAGGTTTTTCTTGGTTTCCCTATGTCTATAAGCAAATGCTGAGATGGTTCCCAAGATTCCAAGTTGCCACTGCATGCTTCTCATGTAGCCCTCCCGACTTAAATCTAATAGTAAACAATTTCATGTTTTGTTTACATGTAAAATAACCGCTGCCACCGGGTGACAACCCAATTGAAGTAAATAAATAAATAAATAAAAATACTATTATATTCTCCCTGATGATGGTCAATTGTGACTGACATGTGGGAGATATGTAAAAGGAATGATATAGGGGAGTTTTGTGCAGTGTGATGGCTGTTTGTTGGAAGGTTAGGCCTATAGGTTCAAATAAAATGTAATTTATTGCTTTTCTGGAAGTCAAATATTCTGTACACAATTCCGAGAAATGAAATAATTTTTGTAACTTATAGGTGCATAAGGTAGGTGCAAGATTCAACATTTTAGAATAAACCCTCGTTGAGATGGAAGCCGTAACAGTCACAGAGAAAATACTAATGGGCTGTATGTCTGTTGGAAAAGTTGATAATGCCTAGAGTTATTATTTCAGAGTCTGTTATGTGTGTTTGCCCAAACAAACCTTACAGACATCGAAATTGTAGCGAACTGCTTGCATTCCAGTTAAGGCAGACAGGTTTCCGACATTAAATTTTTATGGGACTGCTTCACGTAACTCATGCTGAAAATTACTAATACTTTCCCTAAATATAAGCTTTTTAAAATCAAACACGCGTATGCAGAAAGTAAGACGAGTGTAATTAACCGAAGTTTTTGTTGTCTAGCTTCTGAGACGCCCGACTGCGGGTTACCAAAGCGACAAGCAGTAAACATGCTAATCGATCAAATCTTATGAAGCAGACAGGTGTTACGTCGAAATACATGTTGCGCACTGCCTACTGTAGGAGTTCAAAAAATGATCAGAAATGTGTGACAAATGTGAACTTGTAGTTCAGGCTAAAGAAAATGCACATGAAAACTTATTCGAAAAATATGAATTAAAGAGACCATATCGGAGACCCACATGTGTGCGTGAGCTTAAAATTAAAATAGATGTGGGCTGGACTAGACTTACTCAGGGTCTGGTACGGTGATTGGTGATTGTCTAAACGGTAATGAATCTGCGGCATGTACATACAAAGGGCTTCGAATGTATGTGCCTGTTGCAAGACTCTAAGTCTGAATGTTTATTAAAACACATTCTTGCACAACATGTTTTGTGTAAGACTGTGTGTTAATAAATATTCGAGTAAAGCACAAAGGGGATGAATTATCTTCAACAATAATTCTTTCATCCAGAGGAAAGCGCCCGCAATACTCCCTGAATAAGAAGTTGGATGGCTCTGGAGAAGAAAAAAATCTCGTGACCCTGTGTGAACTTAACAACATTTCCAGGGTTGATAGCCGTAGCGTATTCGCTATACTGACTACGTTGACCTTGCTCTCCGGGCCCAGCGTGTAAGGTTATACCAGACCTCTGCTCCAGAGCTTTATCGGGCCCAAATGAGTAGACTTTTCACTTTTTTCCTTGATGACGGAAACCAATTTTGTCCCCGAAGTTTTGTGCTCTTTATTTTAATTAAACGTAGATGATGGACAAAATTCAAACATTGAATGACTTCCAGTGGAACAGTAATGAATACAGCAAAGGTCTATGTAAGTATTAGAACCGTATTTCGAATCGTTCACACCATAGAGAAATAAAAGTGAGTAAAATACTGCGGTTTGGGGACAGGATTGGTCCCCATCCTGAGGCTAAAAATAGGGTCATTTAACTTTGTCTGCTGGGTCCAACAGAGTGTACCTTGACTGTATTGTTAGCCTGAGTACGGACAGCGATCCTGTACCTGAAACGTAGTAGTTTAATTTGATGTGTATTGGACCGTACATCATCTTGATAACTGAAGAATAAAATCCAACTAGATACCACTTATTACTTTATTATGCTTGTGTTAGGCTCAACATGTTTTGGGCACCATTATGCCCATCGTCAGGAGCTCACGACGATAGCGTTGGTTACCACATAGGCCGTCTGGTTCTCGAGTTGCTGCTGGATGGAAGTTACGTGCAGGCAGACTGTTTTACAGCCTTCGGTCCGGACACTCATCCATCCTGCCTGCACTTAACCTCCAACTAGCAGCAACTCGAGAACCAGACGGTCTATGTGGTAACCAACGCTATCGTCGTGAGCTCCTGATGATGGGCATAATAACGCCCGAAATATGTTGAGCCTAACAAAGTCACAATAAAAGTAATAAGTGGCATCTAGTTGGATTTTATTCTTCAGTAGTAGTTTATTAATTTACTATTGTTACTTTTCAACAATGGAGATCAATACCTTGCATTAAGTGAATAATTCGAAACGCACTGTGCTATCCTGAGGACCTGACAGAACGATACAATCTGTAGTTAGATAAACAGTGTGAACTCTGAGCTCGAGTACGAAAGTCTGTTCATTTGTTTTCCAGCAAGAACGTAAATGACAGCGTTGGCATTATGCAGATAACGTCAGGGTGTCATGCTCCTACAACAGGTTATGTAACAAAAATGAAACCTGTTATCTGAAGCGAAACTGCAAACACGTGACACGTTAATGTTGTTACTTTATCATTTTACATTATGTATTTTTTTCTTACCTTGCCTAAACTTCCTTTCCGCAATACATACATACGGAGCTTTCAGTATGCTGGCAATATGTTTGAAAATTCAGTAGACCTAGATAATTCGGCGACTGCGCAGCTGATGCTGCGTCATCAAATGAATAAAATATACTTCAACTCTTTTTGTAGAAGATCCACCAAGCATCGCAGAAAACTTTGGCTTGGGTATTTTGTTTTTAAACTACACTCAAGTTTGAACTGTTTTAAAGTTTCCTTTGACCCAGGTTCAATAACAAGCATCCAGTTTGGTGAAACAGGGAAGGGTTGGCCTTGTAAAAATGTAAAATGCCTGTAGTAATCAAAGAAGTCCTGCGCGCTACTGACACCCGCAATGCTCAGTCAACCCTCGTCCGTAGCGTGCACGAAGTAGCTCAGTCGGTTTGGCAACTAGACTATTAGCTAAACGAAAGGAGAGCTGGTGTTCATTTCTTTTCGGGGCCGTGATTTATTTCTGCATGATTGGCTGTGGGGTCCACAGTCTCCTGTCCAGTGGGTACCGGGGTAATTTGTCCGGGGCGTGGCTAACCGTTCACCAATATCAAATGCCGAAGTTTAGGAAACGCTGGAGCTAAACCTTCTCAAAAAGAAGAAGTCCCATCTTAGACTGTAACGCTGATCATTTACCTTTACATCCTCCACGATATGTTTCCAGGATGATAAGCGGTATGTCACGGGAACGCGATTAAGCACACATTTTCCTCGCTTTCCCTTTTGGGGGTTTTTTTTCCCCGTGTTAGATATAGTTACATCGTCGCGTATGAGCTCCAATCTCGTTATATTACTCGCTGTATAGTAATCTATACACGTAGCGTCATGTAGAATGTTTGGAGGTCAATGGGTACTGCAGCAGAGAAGCGAGCATGGTTGACCTTGGAGCGCCTTTAACCATTCTTCTTAGACTGACCCTGAAGGTGAAGGCACCACGATCTTTCGAAAAGCCGTGAACAATTTGCCCAACAAAACAGTGTAACATCCTAGAAGACCAGGAGCACGAGCAGCGCTGCTGTCAGAACCACAAGTCTCACGGTGCTATTTACTGTATTTGAAGCATTCGGCTTTGTTAGTTTATTGATTTCAATCCGCTACAAATATATCGTCCGTCAAACGGACGAGTGTTAGGTCTGTGGCTATCTTGGGGCTTTTATTTCATTTTATTTTTTCGTTTTTTTACATCCATAGATCGTGCGATTTCTTTCTGAATTCATTCCTTTTAACGTCGACGCTACGTCACGTAGGAAAAGAAGCCTTACACTTTTAATGTTTGAGGTACTCTGCTGAGGGAGGGGGGGGGGGGCTTGAAAAATTTCTAAACCCCCCCCCCCCCCCCGGGAAAGGAATTTTGAAAAAACTATATTTAAAGCCCCTAAA
>Ga0123352_10004108_pt1 | contig 21340 bp, 17 predicted proteins | sample TergutLab28metaG_FD_89700 | JGI IMG/M metagenome (GOLD analysis project Ga0123352, IMG submission 89700) | Labiotermes labralis P1 segment gut microbial communities from Petit-Saut dam, French Guiana - Lab288 P1 | ecosystem: Host-associated > Arthropoda: Insects > Digestive system > Gut ...
GACTGCTGGCTAGAAATCAGTACTCGGAAGGTCCTGCGACTGGCCACCTCGACACAGGTTTTTCTTGGTTTCCCTGTGTCTATAAGCAAATGCTGAGATGGTTCCCAAGATTCCAAGTTGCCAGTACATGCTTCTCATGTAGCCCTCCCAATTTAAATCTAGTAGTAACCAATTTCATGTTTTGTTTACATGTAAAATAACCACTGCCACCGGGTAACAACCCAATTGCAGTAAATAAATATATTTTAATACACACAAGACAACTAACAACAATTACTTCGAAACGGTGGTAAATTTCTACCAGATTGGAAGGTGTTACATCCCACATCACAGAATAGCCTAATCTCTATACCTTGAATAGAAAGCGAATCCTTCCCCCAGTCAAATTACCATACTTCTACGAGGGTAAGCGAGGTTGGAGGCTCGACTTACTGAAGCTCCGTTAAATTGCCATGCCCTAGGGTCTAGATTTATTCCAGGAAAAACAATTATTATCGAATACGGTATGGACAATGGGTTTAAAGTGATAGGTAAATAAATATTTTGCACAGCAGAACAGACGAAAAATCAATGAGATTTGCGCATGAAGGGGATTGAGTAATTGATTTGGGTGCCCAAGGCAATTAAACCTGCTTTTCACTTTGTGGTGTATTACAGCAACCTCATACTATCAAATCGGATTCAAATTATCTCAGTTACAAACTTCAGCCCGTTTAATTGATCAGAATAAGAGAGCAACGCCCAGAAAAACAGAGCAACAAACTTCATATTACTTCCAATTATAACAGAGCCACTATGGACGTGAACATGATGATTCAGGCTGACGCGTCAACCCCAGACATAGCGCCACTGCTCGTTTAACATATAGTGTGGCTTTCTGTAGAGGGTAGCAGTAGATCGAAATACTGTGTAATAGGGAATTTCTGTTCAGAGACTTCCATGGGCGCTAGATGAGGATGGCGCTAACATGGAGAGCACTATATCGGGACTCGGCTGTAACTCAAGATGAAAATCATATTTCATAGTGCACATCCCACATGTTTATAATCAAAATCACAGATTAGAAATTGATGTAAATACGATATGCCATTCGGTATTGGGACTAGAATAGAAGCTAGACGACCGAGGATATGTGGCTTCGATGACAGGCAGGAACAACACACTTTTTTCCGTTTTGAAAATCTTTCGGAACATATTTGGATCTCGCCCATCATGCTACTTAATGCGTGTTGAAGTTAAGCTGCGGGCGGGAGGAGTGCGCGCGCGTGCGCGTGTGTGTGTATGTATATGTGTGAAGCTAAGCAATCACCACTATCTAGCAGTGGGCCTGAGAATGCTTGGACGAACACCTTCGTGGTGTTGTGCTTAAATAAGCACAGTCAATAACTTATCTTTCCCAGTCAAGCTTAATTTCTTAAAATGTGCTTCAGCAACAATCCGCGTCATATATATTACGAAACAGAGTAGGAAAAGAGCGACCCGAAAAGCAGCAATAACTACTGAAGCAGAATATTAATTACATTCTTGTCCTGCCTTACCATTTATGAGTGAAGGCATTTCCGTTTACAGAGATAAATTAAGAATGGAATGTCCTCGCCACAAGAGGCTTGTCCGATAACGACAGGTTTCAGTGTAATAAACATTCAGGTTTATAAACAGTTTTTTACACCACATGTAATAAGTTATATTTCGCTGAGTTTGCAAATTTCTTCATTGTTTCTGAACAGAGTAATTCCAACTTAGACTGAGAAAAAGCAGCTGTTGCAGCTTTCCGCTCAGGATGCTTCGCAAACCGTCTTCTCCAGAAATCTGTGAGTTTCGTGAGAAATTCCCAGCATATCAGCAGAATTCAATACGAACACGAAGGCAAAATACACGTTCATGTTAAACTCATAAATCCGACAACAATTTCTGCGGCTAAGTAGGCTACCGAACTCATTTTAATGTCAGTGTGCCTAGAATTTATTAGGAGGGAAAAGAAAGCCTGATCACGCATGCGCATACACTCACAAACACGCCCATATTCTCAAAAACAAACACATTCACAAACACACAGAAATATACCAAATACACATATAGGATCACATATCCATGCCTTTCATGAGACGGGCAAGAAAAAAGTCTGTTTTCCAGAAAGACAATTACACTTTCATACGTAGTATGTGACACCCGAAACTGACGCCTGTACTTTACGGTCAGCGATTATTTGTATTAGGGTGAATAATATTACTCGTAAAAATTGTTGAAGTGTATACCACCCATACTCAATCAATGGAAAGAAGTCCCCATGGATCGATGCTTTCACGTCTTCCTCGAGGCAGCGCGTTTCCCCGTATTCCCTTTAAATGTAACCATTCCCATAACATGAGCTTACGTAACGATTAACACATGATAACATTCTCCAGCTACGTGGTTCTTTGACCGACCTGCTTTAGTCAGACGGGACTCTAGGGGAATACAACAGCAGGCAGAGGGAAGACTCAGTATTGTCACCCCCACCATCCACTAGACATCTTTCCGTGGGTACATTATAGCAAGAAAGTAGTAATTCAAACAGACCTTGAGGATCACGAGTAGCTCATAAGCGAATCTTTCTGTTGCTGTCATGCTGAGATCGGTAGGTTTAGCGCCAACGAAACCTGCATTCAACAGAACATCCCGTGATATTTGCGATGTTCAGTACAGCAATAAAAGGAATGCACTGTACTTAATAACTGTAATTCTTTAAATTTTAAAAATTATTCTGGATTTTCTTTCAAAGTGACAAAGGCGGACATTCTTGGTAAAATTTAATGTATCCTTTACCTACCACAACAAAAAGATCGTCATTAATTACTGAGCGTATACAACATAGACGTTAAAATCTTGTTTACATATTACAAGGGGAATGAGCATTTATCCTAAGGTATTTCAAATACAATGTATGTTGCCTAGTCTATCATGAAGTAAAAAAGGACTTGTAATTTACACGGAGCCACTGAATTAAAACTTAGGCCCATGTAGCCCTATTTGAAACACGCCACAAATTTGCTATTCAAGGACGCAGCTGCGATAGATGCCTGGGCTCGACTGGTGACTAGTAACCAAAAGTGCATTTGTCAACATTAAACAAAGAACAGGCCTCAAATATACCAGCAAGGTGGTGCAGGTTGTCTTTCGGATCCAGAAAACGTTCACTGACTGACACAAAGTGCAGAAATGGGGGAACTGAATGTGTTCGGATCGAATACAAATAGTCACGGAGTAGCTGACGCTCTTAGATTGTGCTTGGGATTCCGCGACCCCAAATGTCCGCTCAGATAACGACTGCATATACTGACATTTTTCGTATCTTTTCTCAGCACATACAAAAAAATACGTCCGTGAGGTATCTAAAATGTGTCTCATTTGATGTACCTGTTCTGGAATGTGATGCCATGTTACTGGGTATTTGGTGACCGACATTTCGAGGCAGCTCTTCTGCCTTGATAAATTCACAGAATTTCATAAGTGATTAAATAAAATCAAGGACTGCTGCAGGAAATAGATGTTTTTCTATAGTACAAGACAAATATTTAGGTCTAGAGTCATTAGCAAAGCAGTTAAAATTAATATATATGTATATATATACATATATATATACATACATACATACATACATACATACATACACACACACACACACACACACACAATGATGGTGAAAAAATTTGCAGTGTTTGGGGGTGAAACACGGGCTATGACAGAGAGGGATGTGACAAGACTGGATACATGGGAGAGGAAATATTAAGAAGGGTACATGGACCGGTGGTAGAGCAAGGAATATGGAGAATGAGAGTTAATCAGGAACTGAGGGAACTATATAAAGATCTAGACATAGTAGCAGATATTAGAGAGAAGAGATCGGAATGGAATGGACATGTAGTAAGAATAGATCAAGGAAGGGCAGTTAAGAAAATATTTGAGAGTAAACTGGAAGGAAGTAGAAGAAGAGGAAGACCGAGAATGAGATGGCTGGAGGATGTAGAGAAAGTTCTAGGGGAGATTAAAGTTAAGAGATGGCGATGGAAGGCAGTCGATAGGGAAGAATGGGCGTCCTCAATTAAGGGGGTCAAGGCTGTCAGGGGGACGAATAGCCGATGAGAAAGTAAATAAGTAAGTAAGTAAGTAAGTAGTGGTCTCTTCAAGGGTCGCAAGGTCCGAGGAAAGACTATTACGTGGCCTCGAAATGTCGGGAACCAAAAACCCAGTGACGCAGTGCCATATCCCAAAAGCACAGAACGACTGACAAACAAAAATAGTCTCCTTGGTCACCCTCCTTTTGTGACGAATGTATTTAGCCATCTGACTGTGACTAGACTGATCTCATAATGGATCCTTTGCGTAAGGCAAGTGAATCAGTAGTAATTTCCCCCCTGCGCACAGTACCACCAGATCGATCAGACTCACGACATGGCTTGCTCAGACGATCTGCCTCTGGGGATTCCTCATTGCTTGTCTACTTGTAGGCTTGCTATAAGTAAGACGAACAAGAGTGTTTGGGCTCAGGCTAATTTTGTCTAATTTTAAGTAAGCACAGTCTCCAAAATTCTTCTTTCCTAATTTTATGTTACTCATACAGTGCACATTCTTACAATCAATATATTAACTAAGAAGTGTACTAATAAAACGCAATTCATGGCACTATCAGTGTATGAATTATGAATTATGTTTCATTAGGTGCATTTGTTGGTTCATGTGTTGTTCCTTCTTTCTGGTTTGTTTCACTTACTGCTTCTGATGTTCATTTATTGCACCTAGCTAAAAATTGTTATTAACAGACGTAACTGACAGCTTCTGAAACTACGAGTACAATGGTACAATCTATTGCAGATACTGCGCATTAGAGAGCTTGCGGGCCGTTCCGCGTCTGAGTTAATTTTCCAACAGCGGCACTTCAGGTATTTGGCAGGACGTTTTTGACAGGAGACCGACAACATCTATGCCGGGGCTCTACAACTCAAATACTACGCAGGCCACACGTAAAAAAAACAATAAACAAAAATGTATTTTCATTAGAATTAAAAACACCGTTACGAATAATCCTTACTTTTAACGACAAAATAAAAATACACGATAATTACTGAATTTAAAATTATTGTATTGTTATCTCTTTGCTGACGTGTGATTTATGCTATCGGCCAGGGATAGCAAGCCTTTCTGAGCTTTAAGACCAGTGATGAAAAAGACTGCAAATAAAAAATGAAACTTCTAAGGCACTGAGCCGGGCCACAATCTGTAATAGACCAGTACGAACGAGAAGCCTGTAATAAATGAACTAGCATGTTTAGTGTTTGAGACTCCTGTTCCGGAGTGCAAACCAGCTAACTCAGAATGTAGTCCCAGCTTTTGACCCAGGAGAGGTAAATCAAAGTGACCTGAGTCAACTTAATGATGAGGCTCATTCCCTAGGAGTCTGCATATACAATTTGGTCGGAAATCTCATAGGAAGACCAAGGATTAGAAGTTAATTCTAACATTACAACGAATCTTAAGATAACTTGGTTGTAAAGTTGTGTACTGGATTCATCTGACCCTGAACCTTGTGAACACGACCTTGAAGTCTGGTACCATACAAGTAAAAACGGCGATTTTCGTAATTACTGAATCTTAGATTCTTAAGAAATGACCACATCTTTGACGTTTCAGAAACAGTGCTCTTGGCAAACATAACTGCTCCGAATCTGAGTCAGAGGACTGACCAATTACAGGCGACGGGACCGCACGACGCGGGGAACACACCGCGACCTTCAATGCAGCCACTGCTCCGCCTAGCCCAGCTTAGGGCGAGTTCCGTGTGCTAGCGACAATCAGTCGATTAGGTTATGTAACGACTGTGCTTCAGCTGCAGGTACTCTACGAACAATATCGGAAGATGCGCACGAATTTTAAGCAGGTATACATCTGGGAGATTTATTTATTTATTTATTATTTATATGGGGGCGCACGGGGGTGCAGTTTGTTAAGGCAATGCGCCACAAGCGGGAGCCTGCAGGTTCGACTCCCGGTTGGTTCCTTGGAAGTTTTCAGGTCGCCTATTACTTCTGGCCGCTCTCAGTAACCCTGGGGTCAACTTAGCCCCTATAAGAAATGAGAACCAAAGAATTTCCTTGGGGATACAAGGCGGCAGTGAGTATAGCTGACAATTCTGCCGCCCTAGTTGTGCCGAATGTCAAAATAAGGGTGGAAGTCCAACATTCCATCACCCCTCTGCGTCTTCATAACTTCTTACGAGAAAGCTTTATATTTTACAGCTCTATGTATGTATGTATGTATTTGCTAGAAAGCGCCCCGTCATATGACGGGGTAACAATGTTCACGCGCTAATCCACGGTGTCCCTAGCTATGATCCCTTCAGAGATCCTAAAGGGTTACTATGAAACATTAAAACACTTTACTATCCAACAGATGCATAAATGTATAATTCGTAGATAAAATTAGAATTATTATAAAATATTTAAAAGATATTTAAAATTGCTCCAACATGTTTCGGATCACAAGGGATCCATCATCAGGGAGTTTTAGCCAAGCACTGGATCCCTTGTGATCCGAAACATGTTGGAGCAATTTTAAATATTTTATAATATTTCTAACTATCTACGAATTATATATTTGTGCATCTGTTGGATAGTAAAGTGTTTTAATCGTCATTGATGCACGGTACAAACATGAAGATGGTTAACTAGATTGGAGTGTATAGACTTGTCTAACACAACTATATAGTTGTGTTAGACAAGTATATACACGCCAATCTAGTTTATTATAAACACAACGGTGATGACGAACCTTATGATGAAGATGGTTACTATAAAGTTCGAGTTTCACTGAATATTAAAGTCATGGAACTGAAAATGTCTTCAAAGACAGCTTGATGCATTTTGTTGGTAAAGTAAGACACTGTGACGCCGACCGCAGAACAGATACCTCTTTGAATGCTTCACAAAGACCGATTGTTGTCGGGAATATCATCAAAAATAAGAATAACCTAAGCTCTACTGTAACTACAGAAAGCCGGTAACCATGGCAACAAAGCATGACGCATCACTTCCCTCACTCAGATGCAAAGCTGTTATATAAAGTACACGAGTGTTTTCTACGTCAGTAGCTCACTTTACGTAGTGTTGGATGACGGGTTATCATTCATTCTTTAGTCTGTCATAAGACAGGTTCATAGCGTCTTCCAAAGCCAGTTCTCCGCGGAGTGAGAGCTTTCAATTTCCAGTACCGTCTTGTTTCTTGAAGGTCATCCACTAGTTGCTTACATCTTCTTCCTCACCGTCCCGACTTGTCTATCCATCTTTCCATCCCTCCTTCAGTGAAGTATTTAGAAGGCAATTCCTACGCATCATGTGACCAATCTAGTTAGCCTTCCTTATTTCTATAGTACGTAGGGTATTCATTTCCTCCTTGTCCTTATGTAATACTTCATTTTTCACAGGATCAGTCCAACTGAACTTCTCCTTTCTTTTACAGCTCCACATTTCAGAACTTTCCAGATGTTTATAGTGGGATAGTCCGTGATTAATGATTTGAGACAATCATACCCTAATTTGAGTTAATATCCCAGAAATACGTCGGAACGAAATGAGGAAAATTACAAAGAACATCAGAGTAGCCGGTCTTCGGGCAGAAATCTGAAACCTGAACCTCCCTAGTAAGAAGCAACAGTGCTACCTACTGGACCGTGACGTGTGATTAGGAGAATGTATTCTTGGCATATTTAGAACCACACCCCCGCAATGGCCTGAGAAAAACCACGAGAAATCTGATTCAGTATAACTGATGACCTGAATAAGGTAAGTCCGGGTTGGTTATTTCCGGCATACTAGTCAAGGAAATTTACCGATCTACCAACATGATCCTCAGAAGAACAAGACAAGAAATAACAGAAAAAAATGTAACGGAAATAGATTTGTCATTCACGCATCTGGAATGCCTTTTACGATCAAGTTAGCTCAGCGGCATAATTAAACCTGCTATCTAGCGGCTGCTATAGTACTACTGCGCCATCGCAGAACTTAAAAGGAACGAAACTAGAAGATTCAACGCCGCTAAAATCTCAGCCCGCCATTGGTGTGGTTCACATCCCAGCAACTTAATTCTCTAAGATCCAATTCGATGTTATTCAAACGTCTCATTCCCACTATATTGACTAACCGTACATTCCAATTTCTGCACGCTTCCGTATTTCCTATTTTCCTCACCCTAGCTACCTTTTCATTACACGTCTAACAATAGGCTATTGGGTGAACTGCGTAATGCCTCATTCAACAATACATTAATCTCTCTTTGGCACAAAAATAAAAATGAATATATACTGTAAGGAAATCTCCGGCTTTACTTTACTTGCAGAATCTATAAAGATTCATTGTTCTTCACGCCAGAGTATAAGGTAAGTCACAACCACTACGGGACAATTACGTGACCCAAGGCACCTTCCTGGAACAACTTGAGAAGCCACTAAAATAATGGACGCCTAACTACAGTACCTGACTGAGATATTTCAAGGTTTTCCCCCGAGTTCCTTCACCGAATTTTGCAGGTAGTAAGTAAAGGTCTCATGTGCCAGTATATGTTCATCACAAGACATACACTGACAAAGTAGAAACCTTTCTACACCTAACCCATACAAGTGACCCACCAATTATATTGTGTGAAAATTTCTTTACGCAGGACACAAAAGGATGCATCACTCCAGAATTACTGCTCAATCCTCTTTTAATTCAGACAGCCAGTTGGTCAGCACAGCCAAGCCGTCTAGGATGTTTTGTCGTGTTGACTGGTTAACTGTCAAGCATTCCTAGAAGACCTTCCTGAACTGCGTAACATCCAAGAATAACTAAATTTTTACAAACACCGACGTGACAGCCTCAAATTTCGCTGTCGAATATATTTCACTAGGTAACTTCAGTCTTTCCTTCATGACTAGTAATAAATCTCCAATCGTATGGCCAATATCTTGGGAATATATTTCTTTGTAAATTCCATGTGTTCCATAACTTAGATACAGAGTTCTCTTAAGACATTTCCTTAACGAGGCAGTGACTATAAATTCTGCTGTAATAACAGCGGAATTATTTTCTAAATGAACACGAGTTACCGCGCTCTTTATCATAACAAACCCCTGTAAACATAGGATAATTTCTTGTATTTGTATTTCTAGTGTAACGACCGGCTTTCTCTGAAAGCAGATATAAAAATAAAATACCCATATTAATATTTCCAATTCTCCGTTTATTTTGAATGGGATATTCTCTAGTTAGTAGTACGTCTTCAGCGTAAATCTTTCTGCACAGTAATTTTGTAACCGTCTATATTCGGAAAGTCGAGAGACAAATTTGAACTTCTAGGAAAGAAGTTATGTTTAACGTTATGTCGTGTTCAGGAAATCGATAGGTTTAGAGATTGTGTGTGTTGTAAAAACTCCATGCTATTAGGAGTGTTGTACAAAGGAAAAAGGGAAGCAGTTGTGATGTTTCTTGTCCGCTCCAGTCAAGATGTTGGATGAGCAGGCTGATAATCGAACCGGGCCCCCCCCAGTAATAAAAATAATGTTTTACCACTTCAGACAATTTACGCCATAAAAATGTAAGAAGATTTTTACGTGCAACACAATGAAAAGGGTGGGAGTAAATAAGCTATGACCTGTACATCAAGTATTAATGTGGCATTCAATAGGACCTAAAGAAAGATCCCGAAGAACTTTCAATCAGCATATTTGATGTTAAATTATAGCTTGCCATTCCTTTGTGTTATATTGCCAGTATTGACAAATATGTGAACTTCCCGTCTAACACAACTATTCATTTATTTTAATAAATATACATGTTTCGGACATGCACCTATAAGCGGGCCGAAATATGCAGCTGTATCATAATGTAAGAACAGTTGTGTCGGACGGAAAGTCTATATATTTATCAATGCTGATACTCGATGTCACAATTCGAACTCTATACTACCAAATTTATGCAGTATATTTAATCGCTGAAGCCGGTCTGCTCCCTTTGAAAGGACGGTTCAATGCTCAGGACACTCACAGTCTATATCGCAACCAACTCATGACCACAGTGACCCTATTCTACTTCCAAGATTTCGCACCAAAAAAAAAATACCGACAAAACTGACTTAAGTGGTAATTCTACTGCCAAGTATTCGAGCGAAAGTTTCGAACCTCAGTCAAGACACGGACTATCTTGGTGTACTTCGTGGTTGTTTTCAGGCCCTCCATGCAAATACCGACAGAGAACTTTAAATTAGGCCACGATCAATTCCCTCCAGATCCTAGTCAATTCATTTATCGAATAATCTGGCGCTGTTAAATCAGATTTACTGACAGCGTTATAGAATAACGTACAAATTAAGAAACAATTGAATAATATACAAAGGTCTTATATGTACTGAAGAGACCGAGAAGTCCAACCCAAAAGATAAGAAGCGAATATGAAAGAAGTTTTATAATTGTAGAAGTTGTTGTTGTTGTTGTTGTTGCTGCTGCTGCTGCTGCTGTCGTCATCATCACAGTCATTATTAGCCTCCTTGTAATCACAATTGTCGTCATCGCTTTTGTCGTTGTGACAGTTGTCTCTTATTGTTAACGATGTTGAACTCTCAAGTACCAGTCTGAGGCTTATTCACCTAGTTGGTGCGATGTGTTCTGAGTAACTACTCAGAGCTTAAACACAAGTAGGTACAAACCAGTGAGAACATAATTTCTGAATGTAGACCTATATGCAACTACAATAGTTCAACTGATTGCGACGTTACTTGTCACAAAGTATACACTAGCAAAGAGAAGTTTTCGTACGTACGAACTTGCACACATTTTGTGCCCCCGATGTAGAGCGCTTCTACAGTGACAAGGCAGAACGGAACATGCTGCCACACCTGAGTATCCTCCTCTTGTTTACAGAAAACATATCTTCACATTGAAGTCCGTCTAGTTTCTGTAATACACTTTCTTATCACAGTATATTCAGCAACGATCTGTCAGATTAGCTTAGCATATTCATCAAATTTAACCTGAAAATTGAGTGGTTAACAATAACGTTCTGTATTCTTAAAGTCATGGGTTTAGACTCTTGGTCAGGAGGTCAGCTATCTCAGCTGAGGTCTCTCATAGTTTCTGTCAGAACCTCCAATGAAACGCTGGCATGGTACAGTACGTCGAATTGACGATGACAACCTTTCAGATCCTTCCCATTCTCTTTTCATACATACCTATTCGACGCTCTGTAATTTTCAGTTAAGACCGCACCGTTATATAACTAGAAAGCATCATCGAGTCGGCCGGTTCTGCTATAACGTCCTTCACTGTATTGTGGGTGTTTGCGGTTCGATCTCAGTTGGGTTATTTTGACTAAGCTATTTCTTCGATTCTTTGAAACGGACAAAGCTGAACTCTTGAAAAAATAATTACAAACTCTCCATTCAAGATTCTATTCACATGCATTTCATTCGATACAACATAACTACGTTAGCTTAAACAGCATTGTTGTATATCATACGAATCAATCAGAATGTTTGATATTGATGTTTAATTATCTGGTAGGAAGGTGTAGGTAATCTGTTAAGGTTTGGCAAGTGAAATTTCCAAGCGGAAGGCTCGGAACGATTTCCCTGTATGTCAGCAAACGAAACGTGCACAGCAGGGTCCTCTGTCAGGCCCACTAATTTTTTCAGTAGCCAAAACCTAACAAATGACCTATAATGTGACTTGCTTAAAGTTAGTTCTCCTCGTTTATTTTACGACGTTACATTAGCCGCCAAGCTTATGCAGCGTCGAGCGAAGGATTGTTCAATGACCGAGACTAAAAGGTCCAATAGCCTGCATTTGAAGCTATTACCACGGAAACTTCAACTTACAAAGTTCTTCCCTTTGATCGAAAAGTATGTTGTGTCCTGAACAGTCTACAAGTCAATAGATATGCAATATCACGGCCACGAGGGCAAATGGAAGGCAGAATAGCCGATGTGTGAATCGAGATTCATAACCGGAGCTCTCCGAATACGTACTAGAAGTAGAGCTTTACTACACCATAACATTAAATGTTTTAGGTTTTACTGTTTGATTTGATTTGTAGTTTAATTTATGACTTAGTTTAGCCTATAGTATGTTTTAGTTTGTGATTTAATTGCATCGCACACTGTGCAGTCTAGTCTATAATTTAATTCAACCCGCAATTCAGTTTAATCTGTTGATCAGCTCGTTGTAGTTTATAGTTTAGTTTATTTTCTTTGTTTTTAATTTAATTTATTTTACTGAAAGATTTATTTTAGTTTGTGGTTTATTTTAATTTGTCTTTCAGCTTATCTTACAATTTCGTTTACTTTGTTGGTCTCATTGTTTTAATTTATAACTTTGTTTATTGATTACCTTGTTTTACGTTATAATTAGGTTTAGCATATTGGTCAGCTTGCTTAGAACTGATAATTTATATTAGTGTATTAATCAGTTTGTTTTAGTTTACAGTTCATGTATACAAATTTCTGTTGTTCAGTTAGTTGAGCTTATTTAAGTTTCGTCCACCCGCCATTCGAGTATTGGGAACGAGGAAAATCACGAAGACCTTAATATGGAAACTTAAAGTTCGAGATTTGATTCTGTCCCTTTCCGTAACTGATCGAGGTCAGATTAATTTCTTCCTCGCCCCATAAAACAAGTGTTAATTAGTAACTCACAATCCCATCAGAAGTGAAGAACACCCAATAAGGTGAAGCCAGTGATGCGCCGTGCGGACGAGCTAATTTAGACCGCCAGCCTCTTTGGTCAGCCCATCGCAGTGACTAACCTAACAACCGGTAGACATTTCCGGTCCTCCTCTTAAAAAACGTCGGCTATGCTTCCGGTTGACTCAGACAGCTCCCCTCCTTCCTCCACTCATCCTGAATATCCTTACACATTTTTTTATCATTCACCCTAACACCAGACCGGAGTCATATTCAGGTTCTCTGGCTATCAAGTCACTACTGTTAAAAAAAAAGATCTTTCACAAAACAATTCTAACGGAAACTAAAGTCTAAATAATGTACTGAAGCTTTCAACTCCGTGCATTTTTGCAGTCACTTTCTTCTGTTTATTCCAACTAAACGCACAATATATGCTAAATACACATATTTATCACCTGTTGCCGAAGACATGTTGCTGTGCTTGTTGCACCATCTTCAGGGATATCATTGTTCTGGAATTTTTGAGCACATAACACAATGGTCTCCCTGAAGATGACGCAAGAAACATCGAAACGTGTAGGAGTTCATAGGTGATAAATATACGAATCTAAAATATTATGTGCATTTAGTTGGAACAAACAGAAAAAATTGGTCTAAATAATGTATTTATACAAACCATTGACTTTAATTCTTTGCCTAAGACAGCGCTGTAGAATCAAAATCGGTGTCAGCAGGATCGAGACGAAATACAATTATTCGGAAGTATCGTTAATTAGGATAAAATATAAATGTATAACAAGACTGTAAAATTGTACAGCCTACAATTAAGAGGGGTGATAGACAGAAAAAATGATGAAGGCCATGCTAATATCCACGCTTTTTACATCACCTACAAGAAAATGATACGCAGACGACCCGAGTGAGAGCGAAGTGATACACTGTAACAGAAAGGGGAGTTGTTCGGCGGAAATAAATTTATTAATCAAACCGAATAATTAACACTAAGACGAACCATATTCTTAGAGCGCACAGACGTTAAATTCACATGCCACTAATCACTGACACTCGAGGCTATTTAAATTGTTTAGAAGTCAAAACTGAGCATCGAAGAAATAAGCAATCAATACCCAGGATTCCATTTTCAGTGTTATTTAGCCAAATACAAAAGCCTGTATCCTGTAAAAATTCACCCTATAACAGGTCACGAAGTCCCAGAGGTGGCGTAGAGTTAAAGTTCTACTCTTTCTTTGACCTCGGCACTAGATGCGGTTGGGTGGCCAACGCAACGCCCCGGCCGCTTTACCCCTGGGAAAAAAACCCGGTACCTACTGTGGACCCCAGAGACGGTCTGGACGGGTGCGGAAATCTTGCCCCCCACCGGGTTTCGATCCCCGGACCGTCCAGCCCAAAGTGAGTCGCAGTACCGACTGCGCTATCCCGGCCTACAACTCTTATCCTGCACCATTTTTAATATAAGCCTATGTTGTGTTTTGTGATTTCAAACAAATAAAGCTTTGGAAAAAAGGAATAAAACAAATGTGAGTGAAACGCACTCTGAACGCTGTCACGATTTACTTATGTTTGTAAAGTAGGAAGATGACATTTTCGGATCATTCAACAGCTATGTAAGCTCAGAAATGCAACCGTAGGCTCCCTTTGGTTTGACTCGGGGGGCCGATACTTACGGACGAAACATTTGGGACATAAAATATGTTTCTTTTTTCTCCACAGCTTCTATACAAACATTTAGCGAGATACATTTGACATGTTCAGAAAACACGTCTTCGTTTTCTTCAAAGTTATACGAACTAACACACATTTAAATATTGACGTTTTGTTGACCGTGCATCTCAGTATATTTATCTCAGTAATTAACCAACTTGATGCACACAATTTTTGTTTTACGATAAGTTTATTTCATGCCTGTACATGTTTGGAGCACATGTGCTTATCATCAGGAGGTCAAAATTGCATTACACAGCCTCTGGTATCATCACACATATAGGTGTGATGATACCAGAGGCCTCTACATGTTTCGAGCACACGTGTTCGAAACATGTAGAGGCATGAAATAAAACTTATTATAACACCAAAATTTTGTGCATCAAGTTGGTTAATTACTGAGATAAAAACACATTTAAACGTCCATGCACTTTTTTCGTAACATTATACAATATAAAAATTCATAAAATACCTTCACAAGTTCCGAAGATTTTACGTGCGTCAGGATTGACAAGCGAACAAAGCGATTAAACAGGTTCTCCGCACTTTTGTGGGCATGCCTGATGGGTACTAAAAACGCAGAAAGTTTAAAATATCACCACTTCCGTTTACTATGTATAAAAATGATTTATTAGTATCCATAACCTTTTAGGGCATCATGTACTGGCGCAACTTAAGCTACTAAATTATTTTTTAAAGTCGTCAGTTTTTGTTTAGAGTCCAAATGTTTAAACCGGAGAACCGGTTAAGGCAACTTGGATGTAAGGTTGTGTAGTCGATCATTTTTAGTATAGTTGTTTCTTAGGACTGCTGGCGTCAGTTACGGACGGTTCATGGCATGCGTTGTAAGTCAACGTATATTCGGGACCGTTGGTGATAACTAGGAGTGGAGAGATTTAAATGAGAAAACGTTAGCAGCGGACAACGGACGCTAGCAGTCCAGTGCGAATTCAGTCGCTTACGAGTGTGGTGTAAGTAGGAGTACAGAGAAGAGACTGTCAGTTTCCTAGAAATGATCTAGTTGTTGTACTGGATATAGCGCTCCATTATTTTATACCAACAATAAATTGAGTAAATAAAACAACAAGTAAAAAAATAAATAATTAAAACTATATGTGATTCGGTGAACCACACCCGTTTCCCGAAAGAGGATCACCTACCAGACTGAGCGCGTCCGGACAACAAAGTTACGAATGGTGATCGCGTAGAGTTGAGTCCACCGCATGATGCAGAACAGCTTGATAAAAATTATACTTATGACAGCAAGCAAGACCGCACACGACCTACATTGGAGTATATTCCATTAACTTTTTCCGTGCTGCCATTTATTTATCTGTTACAATTTTTCCTTTAAGAAAACACCTTTTTATATTTTTGAAAAGTAACGAATGGGTGGCTTCGAATCCTGTGCGTCAGCCAGACATGTTTTCTTCATGCATGAGGTCCACAAAGTAAAGACACAAACGCAGTGATTAAAAAAATCCATTAAACATCGAGTGAGACATTCTCAACACGTATCTTTAGCTATTTTGCAACATAACCACCAATGTTGGCAAGGCATTTGTTTAGCCTGACACGATTTTTTTTGTACTCCGATGTCACAGAACTCCGCCGCCTGCGCACGCAACCACGTGGCGATTTCGTTTTCACCTCTTCGTGTTCGTGAAACCGTCTGGCCGGCCAGATGTTTCTTTAAATGCAAAAACAAATGGAAATCGCTGGGAGCGAGGTCTGTGCTGTGAGCGGCATGATCTAAAACCTTCTCAGCGGTGATTTCCCTTCCCCTCCCAAGTGTTTTGTATATTTAATTTCTGAATAATCCTCGTCGACCAAAAAATCCAGACCAGAACCATCAGGGCTTCTAAGTGAAGCATGGAAGTAGTTAATGCTACCAGACTGTACTTGTTCATGACCTCGTTACTGTACTCACCCGCAGCAGAACCCAGTGGACGTTCTAATGGTGGAGTCTAATGAGTTTTCAATAGACAGGGTATATTCTGTCACATCGCTGGCATATGTCGAGGAAAGGGTGACATCTAGCGGCAGGTAGAGACAAATCAGCATTGCCCAGGTGAAAAGAGTCGGATGTTTGCAAAACAAGCCTATAAAGAATCCAAAACAAAGTGTGGGTAGCTGTAAAACAAATAAGTTACAGAACGTAAGCACACCACAACCATACAACGCATTGTCTCTTCTCTACATCCTAGCAACAGCGACACAATCAATGCGCAGTTTTGATTATGCTGTGCTCTTCCTAGGATACGAAGTATAAGTGCAGAACCAGGTACCTTTTCTTTTTGGCATGTATATTATTAACGATACACAGTCTAATTACACAGACCTAACTTGCACGTCCTCTCCGTAGGTGATACAAACTGCGCTTATTGGAAGCAGTGAAACCAACGCTCAGATCACATAAAAAAGCCATTTGCGCGGGAAAAAAGATACGTGTTAATGTGAAGTAACCTTTAAAATTGTGTGACCTAAATTACAATTTAAATGAGTCGACAAATTATCGTAAAATTTCCCAGCAATTTACCAAGTTTCATTCAGATCCATTCGTTCATGGTTCTCGAGTTGTTAACATATGAATGGTCGGTCGGTCCGATTGACGGACGGAACAGTAGTATTGGCGCTCAACAGGGATGCAAACGCGCCTAAAATTGACTGTCTTCTTTTAAAGGTTGGTTTGTCTTTCGTGTTTGCCATTGTTATTCAGCGATTACGTAAACATTGTTCTGTATTAGGAAGCCGTGTACAATCGTAGGTTAGCATTCTACACAGATGAAGTCGTATCATAGAATACTGCAGTCTTCAATTCTGACGAAGTTCTGAGAAAGTTCACGTGTTTTTATATGTTCAGGTGAGGCGAAATTTTTTGTCGAAGTCACGTCACTGGTCACAAAAGAACTGATCAGTTTAGCACATAATGTAAAGTTGGCATTTAAAAAGGTTGAGAAATAGTAGTATACTAACCACGTTTTAGCCGGAAAACTTCAACGGTAGAGGCCACTTGGACAGACTTACACGTAAATGGGATTAACATAAAGCTTACAGAAAAAGAGTGTGAATATACTACGTATATAGGGTTACTTGACTATGGAATTTATTTATAATTCAATGTGTAAAATGTAGAATAATACTATATTATGTTTACATTTAATAACTTTATTTTAACCATAAAATTTTTTATAATCAAAGTGATTTGAAATTATATATTTGTTTATCCTTGCACTCATGTTCAGTGATTATACAGGGTTATTCATACATCCGTGAAACATTTTAAAAATTCGCAACAAATAAACTACTCAATGGATTATGGTAGTTCTTACACCGATAGAGAGAGAAACTCTCCGAGTTTTTCTACATATTTCAGAGATGCTCAATGTGTCCACCTTCGGTAATACGGCAGAAATCTATGCGATAGTTCATCTCGTTCCACACGCGTGTCAGCATATCACGGTCGACCAGAGCCAAAGCAGTGGTGATACGGTTGCGAAAATCTGGTGATTAGCGGGGAGTGGAGGCACAGACCCCCAGAAGAAAAAGTCGCATGGGGTTAAATCCGGGGATCGGGGTGGCCACCGCATTAACGCGTCATCTTCTTTTCCTGTGCGTCCTATCCACTTTTGTGGCAAGTTTCGATTGAGATACCGTCGCACGTCTTTGTAGTGAGCCGGAGAGCTGTCTTGTTGAAAGATATAATCATTGCTGTCTTCATTCAACTGTGGCATCAGCCAGTTTTCTAACATATTTCACGGACTTATGAATAACCCTGTATAAGTGTAGTACTAATATTTAGGCCTAAAATTATACATTTCTTTCTAAGGTTCATTGGTTGTAATTATATATAGTGTCCGATAACCTCTATCTTTTTTTTTATCTCAGTAATTAACAAACTTTATGCACAGAATTTTTGTTTTACAATAAGTTTATTTCATGCCTCTACATGTTTCGAGCATGTGTGTTCATCATCAGAAGGTCAAAATTGCATTACACAGCCTCTGGTATCATCACACCTACAGGTGGCCGTCTCGTGCACAGGTTGAGAGAAGACTCCCTCAACCTGTACAAGAGACGGCCACCTATAGGTGTGATGATACCAGAGGCTGTGTAATTCAATTTTGACCTTCTGATGATGAGCACATGTGCTCGAAACATGTAGAGGCATGAAATAAACTTATTGTAAAACAAAACTTTTGTGCATCAAGTTGGTTAATTACTGAGATGCACGGTCAGCAAAACGTCAAAATCTCAATCTTTTTGTTTCGTACTTTTGCTATAATTTCTTTAATTAAAATAAATTTGTTGTACAAGTATTTGCCATCGTACATTTATTTATTTTTTACAGTTACAAATGTCAGATAAACATACTTGTACAACAAATTAATTCCATTTAACAAATGATAGGCACAAGTACGAAACAAAAGGACAGAGGTTATCAGATACTTTATACAATAATTACCTTATATTATTTTATATTTATTTCAAAATTTGTTATGTTTATATTGATTGTTATAAGCAAATAAGCAAATTCCAAACAGCACTTTTCAACCAACTTTGGACCAGAAATCTTCGCGAATAAAGGCATATAATTTCCTGGCGCTCCCAATATGATACAACAACAAAACAATTTACTATGAAGTTATAGGAAGATTTTGTCATAATGAACCGTATTTGCAATTTATAAACTGTTATTTAACTTGCCGTGGACTATATATATTTTCCGTTGAGCAGCAGTTGATAGTATGTATGATTTACTTCTGTTTCTGAAACAATCCCGAATTCACATAAATTGAAAATAATTTTATCTTTGTTATTGCGTATGTGACGTAACGATAATATTCACATTTGTTAATGCCTTTTCACAAGGTACGTGTGTTTGTGTTTCTTTGTTGAGTTATTACGTGCTTGTGACAGGCTGATACTGAATGTTTCCAGTAATATTGTATGGTCGGTAACGACAGTGATGCTGCCTACAACTGTAAAGCTGATACAGCATATAGAATATCGGATTGTAATCATCTCTATGTTCTTTGTCGATATGTTTACGTTTTTGTACTGTACAATTAGGTAGTGTGCCTTTCCAGGTTATTGGGGTCTGACCCTCTTTGAGCCGTATGTATGTTGCCATTGCACCGTTCATGTATTCGTATTTGTCTCCGGTGGACAGAACATGGCTCGATATATCATTTACCCCATTTGCCTCCAAATATTACTTGCGTCTGTTTCGTAAAGAAGGACCGGTTTGTCTTGTAGACTGTACGGGACAATCTAAGCACTGCAGTTTATATAACAGGATAGCCGCTAATGTCATATACAATATACTGGGTGTACTGATTTGTTCCATGTGTTTACGAGTCGTGATATATTTTATTAAGTTCTCTTATACAGCATACTTCACTTCTTTGCTACCTGAAGTTGGGGCATTTTCTGTTGGTCTTTTCTTTCGATTCCATTGGATACAGCTTATATTTGCGTGTTTTTGTTTGTATATTAGCTGTATGAAATAAGCTGGATACATTTATCTGCGTAATCCCTGCATACTGGTTTTCTGTTTGTTGTTTAACAAAACGGAACATTCCACACATGTTATTTAGCGTTAGAAAAGACGAAAGAATGTTGGAGTACGGTGGAGTAGAAATGACAGAAAAAGAGACCCTCGCCTGTACTGTAATACAATTTTGGCATTTATCGGGAAGGAACGGGGAAACTTAATGACAATCCTCGGTCCTATTAACAAGTCCCCAGTTTCGAGGACGTTAAGCGCAGAATAACAAGACAGGAAATGAACGTGTAATGTAATACTGAGGCGCGTTCGTGCGACCATTGTTACGATGGAAAAGCAATACGTATTACATATTCTGAGGGTGTGTTTTTAGCCTTATGTATGCAGCGTGCAATGGCCGTGCGCCATATTGTCATCGGTGGCCTGCCCCGTTCTGCGATATTTTTCCACGTTATCTCATACACGGCACTAGTTTCAAAAACAAGTTCCGGAACATCAAATGTGTGTTTTGATTTTCTCTACAACTTTTGTCTGAAACATTTCTCATTATAAGAAGCACCGAGCGAGATATGATCGAAAATGTATATTGGTCTTGCTCTAAAGCACCTGTTATTCTTGCCAGATTTTAATGAGGCATGAAATTTCTCTACAGATTTTCGAAAAATATTCGATTATCAAATTTGATGAAAATCTGTCCAGTAGGAGCCGAGTTGTTCCATGCAGACGAACGGACAGACATGACGAAGCCAAATAGTCGCTTTTCATAATTTCGCGAAAGCGCGTAAATATTACGCACATAATGTATATTTTTTAGAAATGGGCACAAAAATGTATGTATCTTTACATGCGTAAAGGAGAGGTGAAAATTATACACTTCTGTAGCAATGGTGGTACTTAGGCACTACATTTCACCTCACCAGTTTCTAACTTGAAGAAATGCAGTCTAACCAACGTGACGTGACTGCATTAGAATAACTGCGTCCAATTTTTATCAACTTTTTAATAGATTCCTTATTACTCAACACTTTTAATTATTACGATTATAAAGCGTCGAAATTTAGTACGATTAGCACTGGATGAACTGGAAAGGATGTGGAAGAAAGCAGTGATGACCAGTGGCGTAGCTAGGTATTTTGACGCTGGGGCGAGTAGTAACAATGGCCGTCCCTAACAGAAATTACGCACTTTAAAAAATCATAATTATTCATTGAATTTACTTTTATTCTGCTCAATAATACTAATTTTTGTTAAGCGTAAAAATAATTTTTTCTCATTCAGAATATTCACTTGGCCGCCGCCCCCCCCCCCCCCCCCCCCCCCCCCCCCCTGGGGGGCCCCCCCCTGGGGGCCCCACCTTCCCGTCCCTTTACACCCAAAAATAGAGAAAACACAACAAAAACCACCAACAAACGAACACCCCTCCAC
>Ga0123352_10004109_pt1 | contig 21340 bp, 17 predicted proteins | sample TergutLab28metaG_FD_89700 | JGI IMG/M metagenome (GOLD analysis project Ga0123352, IMG submission 89700) | Labiotermes labralis P1 segment gut microbial communities from Petit-Saut dam, French Guiana - Lab288 P1 | ecosystem: Host-associated > Arthropoda: Insects > Digestive system > Gut ...
AATAGTGTATTGGAGGTTTCAGTACAGTGCAAATTATTTAGGATGAGAAAATAAAGTAAAATAGGTGCAGGGAGAATTACCATTTAAGGGGACTTACTGAGAATAAATTCGTTCACTGCATTACAAATTATGACTAGAACCTTCAGCTAATTATATATATATATATATAAACTAATAAGTAGTACAGATAGGTAGATAAAAAAGAGGGACATGTATGCCAAATCTTTCATATGTCTAACCAAATCACATGTGGAATTAACTTTTTTGAAGTTAAAAAAATTCATCCTAGGAATAAAAGGAATGTTTATATAAAAAGTTATGTAAAATCACTCTAAATTTCTTGGGATTATCAAATTCTGATATTATGTAAGAGGGAAGCATATTAAACACCCTAACACCTAAATAGTACACTCCCTTCTGGTATTTAGTCATATTTACAGAAGGTTGGTGGAAGTTTGCATGCTGTCCGGTGTCAATGTGCTGTATCTTAGAATTTACCAGGAATTGATTCTTGTATCTTAACATAAAAAAAAAGAGGGGATAGAATGTATTGAGATGGGAGAGGTAAGATTTCCAAGTTAATAAACAATTTTCTACATGAATCTCTAATTCTACAGCCTACCATAATTCTAAAAATCTTCTTTTGTAACCCGAAAATCATTATACTGTGTGGGGAGTTCCCCCCAGAATAACAAACCATAGGTCATTACAGAGTGGAAATAGGAATAGTAAATCATTCTCAAGGTATTTACTGTTACAGATGGTCTTACTAAACTCATAACATAACAAGATGAGCTTAGTTTGGACTTAATGTATTCAATATGTGTTTTCCAGGAAAGATTGTTATTAATAAATAGCCCAAGCAATTTTGTTTCATTAGCTAAACTTAGTTGTTTATCTTCATATGTAATTTGTTTGTCAGAGGTGCATTTACTTTTATTAGAAAATTCAATAAAACAAGTTTTGTCAAAATTAAAAAAGAGCTGATTAGATTCGAACCACTTATTTAGTTGTTCAAAGACAAAATTAAGATCACTATGCATTTGTACATTAGGGCTTGTAAGTAAAATACTGATATCATCAGCAAATAAAATAGGAAGAGCTTTGCATTCTACAGCCCTGGGTAAGTCATTAGTGTATACTAGGAATAACAGTTGGCCTAAAATTGAGCTCTGCAGCACCCCATATTTTATTTTGGTCCATTTTGAAACTGCATTGGAATTTAAATATGAGTTAGTGATGTGAACTCTTTGATATCTATTCTGAATATAGGATTCAAGTAATAATTTAGCCTTGCCACTTATCCCATAATAGTTTGGACAGTAATATATCATGATCAACAGAGTTGAAGGCTTTCTCCATATCACAAAAGATGCTGCCAGCTGTTGCTTTATTGTTTAAAGTATGTAATATTTCATTTGTTAGTTGAAAAATGGCATCTTTGTTATGTCATCTCCCTTGTATCCTTTTTCTGGCAGTGCAGAGCATCCTTTTATTGCACAAGAGTTATCAGAAACTCCAACCTCAACACAGGACAAAAACCTGATTGTTGGCAATAAGAGTTCTATTTTTCCAGCAGAACAGTATTTTGTGTGATAAAGGGGCACAAATTGCTACTAATTAAGTACTAGTGTTAAGGAAATGAGGATTTAGCATGGAAAGTAATTATAATGTACCTTGGAATTTATGTTATTTTTTAAGATTAAAAAAAATGTCAGTGAGAAGCTTGTCACTGTTTCTTTTTTTACCAATAATTGTTTTAAGAACTATGCAGACCTCCTCTTCATGAAATTATCACTGAAATACACGTGTAGTAATTACTATAAGAATATACTTCAAGTTGAAAGAGGAAGGGGGTTATTGGAATTATCACTTTGCATTTTTCTCAATCCTTCCACTGTAATATATTGCAAGATTCCAGCATACAGTGTTCCCATGCATTGTGCATGAAGCTGCTTATAAGTTAAATATTATTTACTGAATTTAACTTTACTCAAAAAGTTGTATATTTTAATGGGGGTACGTAAGCTAAGTGTGTTCAAAAACACAGGTTGCCACCCACAGTTGCCACAGCTTTTAGTACCGAATGTGGTTTGTAGCCGTGCATAATACAGTGTGTGAATGTTTAGCATTGGGTATCAGCAGATCAAGGTTTTCGCCTGTTTGGTGGACGTGATGAGTCCCTCTTACTATTGAGGCTAGATATGACCATTACACCAGCATTCATGCATTTTAAGAAAAAGCTACTTTCATTTTGAATGCCTAAGCTGCAATGTGTGTATTGAACACAGCACAGGAAAATGGCTGTAGTGGCAGCTCAGAAATTTTATATGTGGTTAGGTTAGGTTTAGTAACTGCAACTAACACTCAAATTCTGCTGCCAGCATATGTGGTCATTGTAGTAATTGAAAGCTGTTCCAAAATTGTAGGGTGTCTAGATTTTGAGGAGCTTCTTCTCCACCACCACTAAATTCAATACAAGCTGAAGGAAAATTGGTACCTGAATGTACCATAAATAATGTTGGTGAAAGTAAAAATTGTGCTATAACAAATGAAGTGCTTTATGTATCTGTGTAAAAAAAAGCGTGACATGTAATTAACTGTACACTTTCCTTTAAGAATGTTATGATTTGCATAAAAATCTGCAATATTTGGTAAATACAGGTGTGAATGCTTTTGTGAAGCTCCAGTTATGTATGTAACAGTTCAGCATCACAAGATTTATAAGAGCATATTTGTAATGTGCTCTGCCTGAAACTGGATGTTCATGTTCTGTCTTATTACATTTTGTACCATCACAGTAGTAGTTGACCTAGTCTAAAAGCCTGTTATACGTTCACATTAATTTGTAGTCAGGTGTTGCTTCTTAGGAAGCATCAGCTATTTCTGTGCTGAATGATGTATTAATTTGTCCTGTGTAATTATTGCAGATTGGCAGTGCAAGGAAACACAAGAGGATAGTTATAAATGGCAATATTTTGCCATTAAGTTACATGAAGAGCATGGCAACGCCATATATTGTACAGAAAGTGTCCTTAAATAGTTCTAACTCCGGATATCACCATCCAGACTCACAGGGTGAATTCAAATGTAGTGGGACTACACACAACAACCCAAATTATTACAGGTGTCATTTTGCATGTGCCAATTGGTGTCCAATTTGTGAAGTGCACAGAGGTCCACGATGTGGACGGAGACGTAGCAGAAGTGAAGGCTTGGAAGCGGATCCTCTTCGAGAGCGTAATAGATTGTGTGACTCAAGGCACGATATTGAACATTGGAGAAAGAAAGTGGTGAAGGAATATGACTTGTGTAGTTATCAACAAAACTCTAATGAGGTTGTGCAACAGGCACATAACCATCAGTCACAATTGCCCAGAGAACCTTTATGTGAGGCATCATTACCTCAACCCATGGATATAGATGGAACTGTAGAACATCACAGAACTGTAGTTCCTGTGAAGAAGTATAAAGACCATTTTTTGATAAGCCGTTCTCGTTACCAATGTAGGAATTTTGACAACAATTTCAAAGTAACCCGGAACTTGTTTCTGCCTGAAGTAAGTGAGAACCCAAAACATTTAGTTAATTCATATGATACACATGGTGATGTGTGCCCAGATAGGGGGCACAGTATAAGTGGCTCATTAGCAAGGAAATCTACCAAAGTGTCTTTTGATGTGGCTAAAAGATATTGTGTGCTGTGTAACCAGGCATGGCCTGAAGGAGCTAATGATGGTGAACATTTTTGTCAAAAACCTAAAGCACATAATGTTGATAATCACTTGCATTTATTGCATGACTATACCATAAGACAGGATGCTCATTTTAGTGGTATGCTGGGTGAAAATCACCACTGCGATCATTCATGTCCACAGAACGAAGAAGTTGGTAGCATTTCATCAAGACAGCCATTTGTAGCAAATACTGCCTCAACACAGGACCACTATCTTTGTGAGGTAGAAGTCCTTCGTAACAAATTACGAGAACTGCGAGATGGTGTAGATGGGAAACGGCTACGTCAGCGTAGCGAGTCAGAACCTGGAACAGGTTTTGGTGGTGGTAGCCAAGATAGTTCGTGGGAACCCAAACGTGCTAGAGATGATTCCCCAGGCCTTACTGAGAACTTGGATTGCTGTTCCATTGAAGATACTAAGAACTGGTCCTACGTACAGCACCAGTCACATGTCTCAGTTTCCCATAGCAGCCACTTGCAAGCATTACATTTGCTCAGGCCATCTGCTCATAGAGGACAGAACACCAAGGTGAATTCTTTCAACTCTGACTCAATTGCTAGAACATAGTAAATTGCTGAGTGGCTGATATTCTTGATCCTTTGCCATTATTACTTTCTACAAACTTACTGAGTTAAAGGTCTGCATGCTAGTTAACTACATTTTGTATAGTTTAGTTGATGCAAATAATGTAACTATCAGATGTTTATATGGTATCCACATTTTGCAAGTTTAATTGCTTAAAGTAGATGGAATCTTGAATGAAGAGCCATGTTTGCGTGCCACCATTCACAAAATGGTACAGACATTATCTGATGTGTGACACTAAACTGGATCTCAGTGCTGCTATGCACAGCTTTATGACGCAAATTTGAATGTGATATTGCCAGTTTAGGTTCAAGAAAAAAGGTAAAGCTGTCCCATTTCATAATTTAGCATCATACCATGAAACTGTGTGGGGAGTTGAGGTTAGCTTTTTATGTTCCGTGTGTCTCTGACACATGAGTTTGAAGAACCTATGGTGTGAATATAATTTTTGGGTGTCTCTTGTAATGCCCAAGTATGGGAGCAGTGACAAACAAATTATCTGTAGTTACCATCTGATAATGCAGAATATTCATTACTTCAGGGCCTGTTTGGTGTGAGTTTGATTGATGGAGTTTGGATATATAAGTTTCTGGTGATTATATGGGGAAGGTAGTTGAAAAAGATGTTTTTGTTCTTTTCTGCTTTTGTTTGTGATGTGCTGTTCAAAGAGTAAAATCTTTATCATATTTTTCAGCATGCTTTTAAATATGAGAAATTTATTTTCTGGTAACACATTGTTGAAAACAAATATTTTTGTTCTTGGCACTTGTTTCCAAGTTGGCTGTTACAACATATAAGATGTACAGAGAACTGTGAAGAGAATTTCCCCACAGCTCATCAGGTTACCTTTTCTGGGACATTTTTATTTAAAATCAGGAAGTACTGTGACCTGGACTGGTTCAGCCACCGAATGTCAGACAACAGTACTATATAGAGAACAGGGCTTAACAGACGTGGTTTTCTTCGCTTCCATAACAAATGAAAAGTCAAGGCAGTTGAATGTAAAAGTCTTTGAATTTATTTGTAGTTTTATGTATTTTTTTTTTCTTCAAAGATGTGAAATATTATATTTGAAGTGTGTGTGTGTGTGTAAATGAGATAGTGTTTTATGGGGTTTGTATATAATGTGAGGGTATGTAGGTAGTCTGTAGCAAAGCAGTTACAGTGGCCAGGGTAGTTTGAGTTTCTTATGTGAAAAAATATCTGGCAATTGGTACTTTTTTTTTTGTGAGTGGTGAATGGGTTATCATTTGTTCATCCGTGACATCTGTGTTGATATGGCCTATAATTATTGAAGCCTGAGGTCTTGTGTATTTAACTTGATGCCCAAAACGAACATGAGTGTCGCATCATTCTGCATGTATGTAAGTGTGTCTCATGTCATAGCTGTTGAAGATTATAAAAGTGATTTTCATTAAACTCGATGCGATGTGTCAATAACTAAACTGATATTCGTAAGATTGGTTGGTTTTTTAAATGTCTTGCCCACCTGAGGAAGAGGTTTAGATTTGAGATGAATCTTTTGTCTTTTCTTCTACAGGTGCTTCATCTCCCAGTATCTTCAAAGACTGTAGGTGGAAAACATGCTTCAGATCTGCATGATGATGAGACAAGTCTGTCATCTGATTCAGACTTTGCAGATAGGTAAGTCTTAACACCATTAACATGTAACAACAGTATTAGATTTCAGGGTAACCCAGCAATGGTTATCACTAGTTCTGATGATGTATATTCAGTTATGTCCTATATTGTACTTGACGTATCCAGGTGTAGCTGGCATCTAGGCCTGGTTGGTTGATGACCTGTGTTTTGTATTGGTATCCTCCTGAAAATCAAAGATTGAATATTTAATTCCATTTCAATATATTATTGCAGTGAGCGGACGTGTGGTAGTGGCGAAGAGGGAGACAGCAAAGGGGAGCCAGGAGAGAATAGTGAAGAGGGTAAAGAATACATGTAGACTTGCATGATTTGAGGCTTGGACACTTAATGGAACTTAATACAGTGCAACCTTGTTACAGTCAAAAGAGTTTATGTGGGTATGACCTTATTTTTTTAAAGTGTTTATGGGAGATATGAAAATACCCCAAAATAATTAAGCATTTTCTATTTCTTCAGTGTTACCGGAACTGAGAAGTTGCTCATCCTTATATAATGTATTGTACTTTCACCATAAACATCTTTGGAGTACAGAGTAATATTTCTTTGCATATGTGCACACCCAACTGCATGAATGCAAGCACATGTACATTCACACATGAACTTTCCGTGGCATAATTGCAGTAGTGTTTGCTGCATGCTTTCTATATACTAATGCCTTTTCTTGCTTTGAAACATTAAAGCGGCCCTGATATTTGAAGTTCTCAGAGTGGTTTTGATAAAGATACAGACCTTCAAAAAAGCCTCCCTTTTGGACACTGAAAATTCTCAATCTCTTAAGTGTGCTGTGAAATAGTTGGTTTTGGACTTTGCTGTCATCCAGTATGGCAGCTGATTTTCCCCATCAGTTCCTCTTGAAGAGCACCGATTCAAAATTTTTATTTTCTTTGTCGCTTTAGTTGTTGAATACAGATACCTTACACTGACCAGGCTTGTGAGCTGTATTGCACTGTCATGGGAGTGATGGTGTGCATCATAACCTTATCATGCCACCTTCTTGTTATGGCTGGGGCTACAGCTTGACACCACAACTTTGCCACTCATCACAAGAACAGGGGACATGTCAATTCTGTTTGCTACCACCATTTTGGAATGTTATGTGGTTCATCTGATACTACTGCTGGCTAATGTTTCATGGTGCATAATCTAACCGCCATGCAGGGCATGCCATGCTTATGAGCATGTTATTAAAGTGGAACCAGAGAATTTCCTCTAGTATCATTTGCCCTGCTCTGAACGAATGGAGTTTATCGTGATATTTGCTATTTTGGAAGGAATTTTACCTCATTATTGTGATATTGTAAAACCTAAATACATCATAAAAACATTCAGAAATTTGTAAGGGAATTTAGGAAAGAATGGTATATTGTAGTACCGAAATCACCACCACCTTTTATCCCAGTAGCATATAGCAAGCAGACAAAGGCACGCATGATACAGTGAAAGCAGTAAAAAATAAAAGAGGATAAGAAATCAGATATATCAATAAAGACTTTTAGGGCTGGATCATCTTTTAAGTACATGAACTATTGCGCATTTGACTGTCAAATTCTGGACCTTATTTAGGATAATTATCAAGGTAATTTTACTTCACTCAAATTATGTTGCTGGATGCACTTTACTCAACTTACCTAGTATTAACCAGAACAGGGTTTTATTCAGGCCCATCTTTACTGTTTTTTTCTGTGAGAGCACTACAAATATTACCTCCCATGTTGAAAAAACCTCAAGAGGAAGTCCTTGCATTGATCTGTCTCCCACCAATATTCGCTTTCACAAAATTACAATCACAGTATTTTCTGTTCTACTTAGAAATGGCTTTAGCAGTTATAAAAGCTGTCCGTCATTGTTACTAAAGGGAAGCAGCATGATACAGCCTTTGTATCATTACAATGTGTAAAAACACAAATCAGATTGACTTTCAAATCATGACTAGAATTATGAAGTATCAATTAATGATGCAATGTAAATGTAGAAAAGAAAGTGTATAATTATATATACAGAAAATTATGCAGGGCACTGCATCACTGAAAGTGTCTGGATTGAATTGTCTTGGCAGCCCTGGCAGATTTTTTTTCTCAGACCCTCCAGGCAGATGCATATATAGTGCCTTGATCATGCCATGATGGTTCTTGCTCACATTCTGACCATTTCACCATTCATCATGTGATAGATTCTTTGTAGTCTTAAGATTTGAACAGCTCTTAAAATATAGGACACAGAAAATGCAGTACCATGAGTGCTGGTCTTTTGGGGCATTGATATTATTCTTGTATTTTTTTACAAGGTGCTATTTCAACCAGAATTTGGATTGATTTATTACTGAATGCTGTTTCCACTAGGGAGGTTATGTAGCTTGTAATGAGACAAGTGGATTGAGGGATGCATAAATAAAGAGTGACAGTTGCTGTGAGTCACAGAAACCACAAGTGTGGGTAGCTGTGTGGTATATGCAACTTTTTCATATTTTCTGGACTATAAAACTTACCAGATTTTAGAGGGAATATTGAAAGAGAGAAACCTGCAATAAGTTTGATGTTTGGATGCATGCAGATTGTAAGCAGAACTTTCCCAGGCAATCATACATCGTATACTCTTTACAGTAAGTTATTTGACACTGTGAAATATTTTCGCTTTTATAACAACATTTTAATGTCTTCCTGCAGGTACCTTTTTATCAAGGTACTTTACAAGGAACTTGTTATGTTGTCAACCATAATTTTTTACTTTAAGTTATTTATTCCTTTTGCTAATAATTTTTTGTGTTGATTCATTTTTAGCAGATGACCAGTCTGTGTTTAGCAGCTTGACAACCATATCAAATGGTTCTAATACTCCATCAATAGTGGGAGAGACACTTGGATTAATTTCTCTCAGTGACCATGCTCATAAGAAAGGTAATGATACCTGGAGTGGCAAAATGTATTGAGGAATTGGTAGCATAATTATTGTCATTCGTGTTAAATTCTTTTTACCCCTAACTTGCAGTTATTCCAGCTACATCTGTGATAGAACAAAAGGACTTGCCCCAGAGTCTCAGGACTAGCTTGTTTTCACATGTTCCTCCATATATTCGCTTTTCCACATATGAAGTCAAGGGTAAGTTTGTTCATATTTTTACTTGTATTCTTAATTACCAGTAGTTCACATAGACTTTAAATGCTGTCAGGATCACCTGTAGCATGTGAAACAAAATGGAAGTTCTCACTGATACTTTGCAGACGATGGGATTGCACAAATTGCGTAATGCATGCCTGTCTTTTCTTTCTTTACCAGGTGAAAGTCTTCCTGCTGAAATTCAGCGTCTCATGAAGTGGAAACTGAGTACCATTACACCGCTGGTTGTTCGGCGTACACTCATAAACTCGGGTTTCAGGCTTGTTAGAAGTACGTGTAGCAGACGTCTCTATGCATTTTATTGCTTTCCTTGTAACATTCTGTAAAATATGTCTTCAGTATCTTGAACTAAGGAACTAACTATCCAACCGACTAATTCTCTGAAAGAAGAGTCTTCTCCGAAGTTCATTTAGTCCTCGTGAAGGAGCACGCCAAGCCATCATGTAAAATTGCCCTCTTTGTGCCCACCATGTGCACATTGCGTGATGGTATTCACAGAAGTGCCTTTTTCTACAACAGGAGTATATGGAATTGGTCTGTAAAAACAACTGTGTACTTCCCACTGCATTTGTGTAATAGATTAATTAACACTGTGAAACTGAAATACTGCAATACATGTGTGTTTTTGTTGGACCAATCTGAAGCGTGTTTCCTTTTCAGAGTCAAATGACTGGTGTGGTACATGGGGAAAGCACATGAAATCATTGTGTTTCAAAACCCTGAAGGAGTTCCAGAAGATCAATCACTTTCCAGGGACATTTCAAATTGGCCGTAAGGATCGGTTATGGAAGAATTTGTACCGCCTTATGACAAAATTTGGAAAAAAGGAGTATGTAAACAATTTTGAAGCTACTCTTATACCATGTTTAGGCAGTGTCATATATTGTTGACTTCAATTATTTGGGGGAATATAAGTACTGTAAAGAACTAACACAGAATTTTGCTCACAATAAATTGGTCTTGAAGTAAACATAAATAAAACTGAAATGTCTATGAATGTGATGTGAAAACTAAATTGACAACAGATTTGTAATGTGCCTGTGTTAGAAATTTTGAAATTTTTTCCGAATTTATGTGCAGTGGAAGTTCAGTGTAACAAGTCTGGCTGTAGTGAGGTGTCAGTTTCAATGACTGTTTTCTTTTGCATGTCAATTTAATCAAGTTAAACACAGCAATTTATCTAGTTTCAGTTACAGTAGTGTTTCAGAATTTCTGCTGTAAGCGTTGGTCTCTCTATTTTAAACTTGTGTAAATGTGCATTTGACAGCTGTAGTTTGATTTCCTTGTCTGTACTTGACATTCTGTTTTAATTATGAAGTACTATTCCCAGCATTTCTTAATCTTTCTTCTATACCATCTACAAGGAAGTTTCAAAAAAACAAGGCAACAAACACTGATGTCAAGAACTTTATTTTTACATCATTGTATACATGGCACATGGGTATCGGAGGGTACACATCAGACCTCTGTTAACCATCATTGATATTTAGACATTTTTACAAACATGGCACCAAGGCTTGTATCCTGGCATAAAAGAAATTGATGTCAAGTGCTGTAGAAAGGAGATGACATCTTTATTCATGTTGGCATCTGTTCTAAATCACTTGCCAGTCAGGTGTTTCATATGGATTCTGAAGAGGTGGAAAGCACTGAGCCCCATAGTGCCACCCAGGGTTGTGAATGGAAGGAATTTATAGATCACCTTTCCTACAGTCAAATCTCATACCCAGTGCTTCCACCATCTGTATCGGAATTTCAAATGGCCAGTTTAGGGTCCAGGTCTGTTCTTTCTGTACATTGTCATGTGGTTAAATATGCAACTGTATATCTTCTGAACACCATGTTCTGCGTATTCATGTTTTATGCCCCTATCTGGGGATGTTCATTTATGGTAATACAACTCTGGGTTTTATGAGAGCAAGGAATATTTTTGTATTGTAATGTCACATGTACTTTGTGGAGGATAACAACAAGATAGCTTGAAATGACATAGTAGTACTGTTTTTCCCCAAATATAAGGTGATAAATTGTAACTAGTTTATGATTTGGAAAATGGGGGGGGGTTTGCCTTATAGTCATGCACACAATTAGACATGTTTTGTATGGGTACTTACCTTAAAAATAAAGATTTTGAAGTGAGTATCTTGTATCTGGGTAAATACAGTATGTCTGCTGTGAATTATCATCCTGTGATAAGCATGGTGTTTCTGAAATACGTGGCACTACTTAGAAACATGTTCTGTACACACAAACAATGGAAGATCCATGTGAACATGGGTCCTTGGATGCTTTGTCTTTGATATATGGCCCATTTCATTTTGGAAGGAGAAGGGTGGAAAATGAATTGTAAACTCATTTGCAGGAAAGTGTTGATTTGCGAATGATTTATTTCACAATCACAAATTACCATTTTGATAATGGATTGTAAAAAAATATGTTCAGATGGTGGTCCTTGTGCTTTCACACGGCATGCATTGCATGTCTTGAAGGATTGTGCATGCTCAGAAATTCTGTGTGTGTTACAGATTGACTTGCCACTATCTTCTACCCTGTTTTGTATTTATTCTACATTCGTCACTGTCATGACATTCACAATGAAATGAAAACTTGCCAGGTTTAAGTCAATTGATATTGTGGAGCATGAATTTGGTGCACTATGGCCTACCCTCCTGTTCTGGATAGTTGCCGTTTTTTAGGAATGTTTTGAGAGTGATATTACAATGAGGGACAACAACACTATCATGAACAATATACATACTCTTGGCTCTAGTGTATAAACTGCCCCTGTCAGGCTGTGTTGGAAAATGTAAGGGTTTGCCCATTCACACATTTGTTGAAAGTTTTTTCTGTTACGATGGAATGATTGACCATGAATTAACATCTGACCACAGTTGTTGATTGTGAAAATCCTGCCTCATTTTTGAACAGCATGAGGACAGAAGAAAATAGGTACTGGAATGTTTTTGCAGGAACCTCTGATAAAACTCTGCTGTTCTGGGAATAGTCTTGTGGGCATGGGCCTTACACTTACTGCACTTGGTAAGAATATAGTTAAGCAGGAAATGCGTTGTACTGCTGCAGTCCTTCATATACTGGTCACAGGACATTTGGCAACTTCATGATTTCATTGTCCATCTCAAGTTTTGTGTCTTCCTTTTCTGCTTCCACAAACACAAATGTCCCTCTTTTCCTCAGATGCTGATGAATGTTATACATTGCTTTTCTATCTTGAAGTTGGCAAGTGGGAAATGCTTCCTTGTAAATATTATGTGCTGCAGTTTTATTGTCATATTCATTTCTAAACTTGATGTCCATATCAGTTTTCTCCACCAATGTTTGTTCGTTGACCATTTTTTAGCTCAGGACAACAATTACTGGACACATTGCTTTGCTTCCTGCGCATCACCATCATGTTTGAGGTGGGGGCTCGTGGAGGCAGCATTGTAATGTGGCACTTAATTTTACAAATGGGTTGTATATTGAAATGCAGCATTCATTTTGAGTCCATGCATTGAAAATTTACCTACAGTGACGCAGTATATTTCAGAAACACCCTTTATGTTTTCCTGGTTTTCAGATTTGGGTTTATCCCTCGCACGTATGTACTACCTCAGGATAGCAAGTTGCTTCGCCAGGTTTGGGAGAAGAGTTGTGGCAAGGAGAAATGGATAATTAAACCAGTATGGAGCATAATTAATTACCTTTCAGTAATGATACGAATTAATTTATGGTAGATGCAGAATAGCAAAATTGATTCTATATATTTTTTTTTTGCAGCCAGCATCTGCAAGAGGTACTGGCATTAAGGTAGTTCACCGCTGGGCCCAGATCCCCAAAAAGCGACCATTAGTGGTTCAGAAGTACATATCACAGCCTTACCTTATCAACGGCAGCAAGTTTGATCTACGTCTCTATGTACTTGTCACCAGTATCAATCCTCTCCGCATATATATATATGATGACGGATTGGTTCGCTTTGCTTCAGGTATGAGGATTTTTTGTCCCAGTTGTCTCTGTTAATTTAACTGCTGAATGAGACATATACCACAGTACCATGTACTCCAATGCATGTTAAGATGTCACCCTGCGCGGGTCAGTGCGTTGAATTTTAGTCTCATACTCTCCTGCTGGAACAAAGGCTGTGAGACGCTGATAACTTCTAAGTTGGTTGAGAAATTTTCTGCTTGTTGTACGTGATATATCTCTTCAAATTGGAACAGGGAAACGTCTAAAGCAAGTTAAATTTTGACCAAACTGGCTAAAAGCTAGTATGAATGTGATGTGTGCATAACAGGAAATCTTAGCTATTTGGCACAAGCTTTAAATACCCATATTGATCTGCAGAAAACTGTAATTTAAATTGGGGTTGCATAAGAGCAGATATAATTATTTAACATATGGAGTTTTGAGCATCACATTGCATGTTACATGTATAGGTATAACATTTGGCACCACAGGGTTAAACGAAGTGCAACCCTTCCAAAAGGTGGTACCCTAAATTTCTCTGCACTAAATATTTCTATGTTTTCATGTTTTTGACCTGTATCTTTTTATTTTATCCTATTTCTAACTTCAGTAAAGTACTCCAGTGATATGGCTAGTCTGGGTGATCGCTACATGCATCTCACCAACTACAGCATTAACAAGATGAGTAGCCAGTATACTCAAAATGAAGATGCTACAGCTTGCCAAGGGCACAAATGGTAAGCCTCACATCTTGCTCTTGTGACTTGGGTTAAAATAAAAGATAAGAGGAATTATAGAAGTTTACTGTGCATGATTAGTGTATGGTAGCGACACAACAGGTCAGTAATGTCACGACACACTTGCATCTGTCTCCTATTCAATTTTGATCGCCAGTAAAGTCACATTATTTCTGCAGTTAGTGCAGCACCTAATCATTTGCAACACTAATTGTCTGTGACCAGATGGTGTAATTGTGCTATTACAGCATCTGCAGTACTGATCTGGGAAAGAACTAATTTGTACCAGCGTCTTACTATCTCATACTTTGTAACAAGTAGAGTACAAAAGGTTGGAAGTTTGTAAGAATGAGTTTAACATTCCTGTATTTAAGCCTAAAATATAAGTGTATCCCTTTTGAATTTATTTCATAGATATTGAATTACTGACAGTTTTTATAAGGTTTTTAAAACAGATGGGTGTTGGGCTGTGTTTCGTTGAAGGTGGTAACTGAAGATGAAATTTTTATGAATGATAATTCGTAGTATGTAACACAGTTGATTATTTTCCTTTGCTTTCCTTGGTGAATTGCAACAGGACAGTGAAGGCACTATGGATGTACCTAGAAAAAGAAGGTGTGGATGTTACGGCTCTGTGGAATAGACTTGTTGATCTTGTGATCAAGACGATTGTCAGTGGAGAGTCATCAATCAGCCAGCTAACACGAGCCAACCTTGTTTCTCGTTATTGCTCATATGAGTTGTTTGGCATTGATGTGCTTTTTGACGAAGCACTGAGGCCCTGGCTTCTCGAGGTATGTTCAGTGACTCATTTAAAGATCATGTTTCAACTTGGAGACTTATTTGTGGTAACCCAGTGAGTGCATCTGGATCTGAAAAGTGACTGAGGGTTGTCTCACTGATCATAGCCATTCAAACTCTTCTTCATGAAGTGCAAGCACAATATGCTGTTTGAAAATTCTTGGCATTATTTTAAATTTTGTATTGTATTAATTTTGAAAGCTAATTAAGACTGCTGTTACACAAGAAATGTATCTTTTTCCCCCATTTCAGTTCTAAAACTGAAGCGTGACAAACTTCTTAGAATGTTAAATTTACTTGTAAAGTTGGGATTAAGATTAATGCCAGTCTCTGTATACATGTAGGGTTCAGCAGAAAATAGTGAAGCATTCAGGTGGGTGGTGGCCACCTAAGAGGCATTGGACACAAAAAGTGAAACAATTTAAGCACAGTAGTATATTGTAATGTGCTAAAAATTGTCATTAATTACTTTCAGTAAAATGTTCTTCATAGTTATAATTAGTTCACTATTACTGCTGGACCCTGTATCAGTGAAAAGTTGAAGTTTGTAGAATTGCATGAACAGTGAAAAAGTGGCATGCTATTTGAGAGTGTCACTGCATGATTGTGGTATAATTTTGTAACTGCAGACACTCTTGACTTACAGATTTCTTCGTTTTCAATTCCTGCATGAAATGGTGGTACATAAATTGTGTGAACAAAACTAAAAATTGTATACTGCCACCACCTCATAGTAGATATATAAATTATTGAAAAGGCTGGTCTTGATGGCATCATTATGTCTTTGAATGCATTCTCCAGTGTGCTGAAACTTGGTAACGTTCTCATAAGTCAAAAATTGTGTTTCAGACAGCTTTAAATGTTACAGGTAAACATATCTCCCTCCTTGCATTCATCTTCACCATTAGATCTGGCTGTGAAGGGTCCAATGGTGAGAGATTTGCTCAACATGGCTGGCTATCACATACCAAACAAGTTGCTCGTTGCTCAACAAGAGGAAATACTGAGGACATTTGGTTTAAAGGACAAGAGGGTACCATTGTGTTTTGACAAGCGCCTTTACACCACAGTCTTATCCAAGGAGGAGCGAAGTAAACATTCCTTCTACCAGCAGAACTGCTCCAGAGAAGAGGTAATGTCACACGTGCTCTTGATGCAGAGCTTGGCATTTTAGTCCATGTTTGACACTTCTGTGCAACTTGGACAGTGGAAGTTAATGTCCTCTCCAGTGAATTAATGGAAATTTCTGTTTTATTTAATTTCTAATGTAGTTTATTATTCAGTAAAGTGGCATTAGTTTGTTTTATGTAATTCTGAATATGGTTAAATCCAAAGTTAGGGTCATTACCCCTTGTGACTGAGCTGTATTTGAATGTATAATGAAGTCCAAAATGCATGATTTCAGACTTCTGCTGCAATGAAAGTGAGATCTTTGCTCTTCTGGAATACTTTGCTGCTTAAAATCCTAGAAGATCACAGACCTCAATGTCCAGAATATATGTTGTGCACATGAAGTAGCATTGGGAGAATAATTGGATCATAAAATGTACAAAGTGCAAAAACTTAAAAATTTTGTAACAGTATGAACCTTTAAGGGAGAAAAACTGTAAAGATTTAAGTATTCTGACGTGGAACACTGTGTCATTCGACAAGTAATTCCAGACATTTCAAAGGATCTTAGTGCCTTCATTTTCGGAGTCAGGAAGTCATTGGACTTTTTGATTTTAAGATGCAGGCACTGTATATAAAAATGAGTGTACGTTATTGAGATCAATGAGGGACTTTTCCACACTTGTTTCAGTTTGCCATTTGTGACAGAAGCACATTTCATGTTTGATGTAATGGTTGTATTGGTGTCAGAAGTGTTGAATCTCAAATATTTGGTGTTGGTCCTTCTGTATATTGTTTTCCCTTCTCTGTCTCCAGTATCTTGAAGACATTCTGAAAGATCTAACTCCAGATGATGTGCGGCATCTAATACAATGGGAAGATGAATTAACTCAGGCTGGAAGGTAAATGTTATTTGTAGCTGTCAAGCACTGATTCCAAGTCTGTCTGGCAGATCACTTCTTGTGAAGGTGATAGCTGGTCAAGAAATTCCTTTGACTTTTATGAAACTGAGGGTCCATTACAGTGTTTACAAAAATCCATCACTGTATCTTGTCCTGAACCTGTGTAAGCTATTTGTAATTAACCCTTTTATGCCAGAATTAAATGTCCTGGGGACACTGAAAAATATGAGAATTTAAATGGCCACCAGTACAGACAGTCTCCAGATTTTGCAGCGTTCATGTTCTGGAAGATGTGGTGCAAGTTGAACTTTGCATAAGTCAGAAGTGAGTGTACATGTGGTCAGCTACACATTTATGTACAAGTCCAGTTGAAATCCAAACTCCAACACACTGGAACCTGAGTGGCTGCAGCATGACCACCCTACCTCCCGTGTTATCACCCAGCAGTATTCTTCTGCCATGTTTGTCGCATTGCACACATTTTAAAAATGCTGTTATTAAAGTTTTTTACTTTTTTAAAATTGCATAACTTGAAACTATGTAAGTTGGGGTGTGTCTGTACTGTGCATGTTAATGGTGAAGACTTAGCCAACTTTGGCATTTTAAACCCCATGCTTTGCGTGTTGACTAGTCAACAGGTGCAAAAGGGTTAATGAAGGATGAGAGTGATTGTGGAGGTGGGATAGCATAGTTGGTATAGTGATTGGGCCACAGACTTGACATTCTGAAGTTCAAATCCTGGTAACCATCAGAGATTTTTATTGTTTCTAAATGTTCAGATCAGTTGGGTGATTCACCCAGCTTTATTGTCACTGGGTACATTAAAGCTCTTTCCCCTGGGTTCAAGTGGCCAAGGCATGAGGCTCACCTTTCATCTGCATCAAGTACTGAGGTGAAGAATTAAGTACAGCAGTACCTCCACTCCTGTATTCCTTAACTGCATGTACTGATAAAAGCTCTTCTCTTTAAGAGAAAGTATAATCACCCATAGGGAGTAACGTAATGATTTTTCTCTCTCTCTTGAACAACTTTGCATTTTAGATATCGATCTAAGCAGCTGAAGTATTTTGAATTTGAACTCAGTAAGAAGTAAAGCAATAAACGTAAAATTAAAACTGCTATGAATTTTGTCATGTGATGGCTCTGCATGTTCTGCAAATCACCTGAATTAGCTCACAGGCTGCGCACCTGTAACCTGTACGCTAGACAGAGTAGATGAACATGAATTAATTCAGTCACTTGGAAGGAACATATGGAAGAAATTTTCTAAAGGGTTTTACTGGAGTATACACTGGAAGGTAGGAGAAGAAGTGTGGACCATACGCCAGATACAGGGATAATGCACTTGTGCACATGCATGCTTGACTTACACATGTGCTTGTGTGTGCACTCAGAATAATAATTTCAGTGCTGTGCTATGGTTGGTGTGTTAGGTACTGGATAGTTTACAGACATAGATGAAAGATGAAATCCAAATATTTTGTTCACAGTTAACATCCTTGGGTGAGGAGATGGCCACAAATTGAGAGAACACTGGTTTGTATCACACCTGTTTCACATATATTCACCTTACCAAATTTTTCCTTTTAAGACAATGTTTCTCTTCGTCTTCTCTGTAGACTTCCATACTTAATTATTTGGGTAATAATAATTTATTTGCTGTTGTTACATTGAGCCTCTGGCATGTTTTGCAGTATTGAGCACATTTGCCTTCTAACCATTGTCTTCACTTCCTAGTTTCTGCAAATTTATTTTCATTGATCTGATATTCTTTCTTTCTTTATTTCTTTCTTCGTCGTCGTCTTCATGTTTGTTTGTGAGAGCCCAAACACATTTTTATGTCACACCTTTGATGAAAGCCTGTGATTTCCAAGCAGTAAAATGTTGTACAGCTGTAGTTTGTTTGCAGTGTTAAGGGTCTTTGTGGTCAGCTACACATACAGTAGTTGAAGCAGTTTTGAAATGTACAGGTGATTCAGTGGGTGGTTGTTTCTGTAGATACAATGAGAACAGAGAGCTCTGGCACTGGGTTTCTTATTCTGTACGTATTTAAGGGTAGGTATTTGTTGCAGACATGTGTCTGTAGTCCACTACTTGTTTGGAACATAGTTTATAGTAAAAGCTATGGTTTTCTAGAAGTGGAATGTCTGTCTGTCAGTCATGCTGAGATCCATTGGACTGTTTACAGTTTGACACCTCTGTGAATCCCTTCAGTCAACTCTTGTCTGACTGATGAATCAGTCATGGTGATCTACAACATTGGCAGATCTCCACACTTTAAAGCTATATCCTCAGTGGTGTCACATGAAATTTGTGGTATACAATCTAGAAGTGGACACATGATGTGCATGGCTTTGTTGCATTTTGGTTGCTGCAACCTGAGTGTAGCACATTTGAAGTGAACTATGTGCTCAGTTCGCAGATGTATCAGGATGTGTATTAAGAATGATGGTACATTGAATATCTACTGTAAATTCTGCAATAAAAACTTTCTGTAAGTACATATTTGTGTATTCTTATATTTTTAAAACTACTGACATAATAACGAATCTGTAACCCTTGAAAATTGGATGTATGTTTCTTGACTGGGAATGGCCCCAGGAAAAAGCTCGTGAAGTTAAGTCATTTCAAGAATCACTGTATCTGTACATAGACATTGTATATTATTTCTTCCCATTCTTGTACTCAGCATGTGCTTTGTTTAAATTGATTCAGGCAGTGGATTCAGTCCTTGTATGTATATGTTCTTTTATATGGCTCTCAAAACCAGTGAATTAAATTGTTTGATGTTTATGTCAATAAATGTCCAACAAAATGCAACTATACACAGTGTATTTTATCTGTAAACTGCTGTACGTGTTTTGGGTGGTTTCTGCACCCATCATCAGGAGCACAAATAACTGTATCTACAGCATCTGGTACTAGTCAACCATTGTTGCTACCTGTCACTATCCACGATAGCGACAGGTTGTAACAACAGTTGACTAGTACCAGATGCTGTAGATACAGTTATTTGTGCTCATGATGGGTGGAGAAACCACCCAAAACAATTAAGAGCAGTGTACAGATAAAATAAACTGTGTATAGTTACATCTTGTTGGACATTTATTGACATAGAATTGCGATGCATTGTCCCGTGAACATAAAATTGTTTGATATTTCCTTGCAAAATAACTTAAAGATCACAGTCTCAGAGCAAATAAGGTTGTGCCTTCAAAATGTTTTTTTATTTTTCTTGACAAGGGAAACAGTTACTTTGGACTGTATGTTTTTCACACTATTTTGAATTTGTTTGGAAGCTATTCTTTCTTTACTTCTTTCTTTCTCAGCATGGTTATTCCAAGTTGCTGCTTTTAGTATGTTCTGTTTCATAGTAGGATTAAAGTTTCTTATAATTTCACCTCTTTTTCCCAGCTACTACCTGCCACCCTGTCTTTCCACCTCCTAGGAGAACTTCACCATTAAGTAACAAATTTAAGTACTGACTGACCAGCAGTATGTTGGTTTGATCACCAGTGAGGCTCTGTGTAAGTGTGGTTTCTCAAAGTATACAATGTAAGAGGGCAACGGGCTACAGAGAAGCAAACGAACCAGACTTTTCTCTGTCACTGAATATGCAATGGCTGTACACTTAACAGAAGTCTCTTAGAGTGCTGTCACTATTCATGAAGATTTGGAGTTGTTTGACACAGTTATAAGATTGCTTGTAGTATTTTGCATCTCATATTGGTACCAATATTTGAAGTATAATTGTTGTGTATGTAATTTTGTATGTTTAGATTCTTGAAGATCTTCCCAACAACCGCCACACACATGTATCATGAGTTCTTTGAATCCCCACGGTACTACAATATGATGTTTGATGCTTGGGAGACAAAGTACAGTGAAAATCGTCAAGAAGGTATGGACTTATGTCACATATTCTGTGTATTGCAGATTATTCAGCATTATAATATATGCCACCATTTGGTTTATTTCCAAACTATTTAGCCAGTCAGGAAATCATGCTCTGAGGCTGTTGTTTAGTGAATTTTTTAAATATTGTGGTGTTCTTCATTACTTGTACCTCCTGTGTCAGTTTTTGTTTCTCATTCAGTGTGTTGTTTATTCAGAGTTAATGTTGGTAATAAAATAAGAAATATAGCCTGTCAGTGCACAGCTTTGCTGTAGCAATTATAAATGGCAGCTACAGAGTACAGAGTAATCGTCATGCTATATATATCAGAAGTATGAAAGGAAATTATATACCTGTAGTTCACATATCGTTACAAATGATAAGTGGACAAGATCTCAGCCTTACATATGAAGGTATGTATGGTTGTTACACAGTACCTTTTGTATTTTTTACATTCATTGTTCCGTGCATCATTATAATTGTTTCAAAATAATTACCAACACGATGACACATATGGACTATCCTTTATTTCAGGGGTGGTAGTCATTCACTCTATACATGTTTCGAACTTTCGGGAAGTTCATCATCAGGAGTTCATTTTTCCCTGTACAGGCAGCCTCTGGCATACTGTGTAATCTTTTGCTGTAACCCTCCCGTTCTCCTACGTCGGGAACAGAACACGTAGGAGAACGGGAGGGTTACAGCAAGAGATTACACAGTATGCCAGAGGCTGCCTGTACAGGGAAAAATGAACTCCTGATGATGAGCTTCCCGAAAGCTCGAAACATGTAGAGAGTGAATGACGACTACCCCTGAAATAAAGGATAGTCC
>Ga0123352_10004110_pt1 | contig 21335 bp, 18 predicted proteins | sample TergutLab28metaG_FD_89700 | JGI IMG/M metagenome (GOLD analysis project Ga0123352, IMG submission 89700) | Labiotermes labralis P1 segment gut microbial communities from Petit-Saut dam, French Guiana - Lab288 P1 | ecosystem: Host-associated > Arthropoda: Insects > Digestive system > Gut ...
CGAATTTTGCCCTTTCACGGCAAGGTTTGAAAAAACAAAAACCGCCGAAGCGGTTTTTTATTCTTTATACAGGTAAAACCTGTGTAATACAGCGGACAAGGCAGAGCCTGTGTCCGAGCGGGGTGAATAAAACAAGCCGACATCGCTCTTTTCGTCTATGTTTCCGCTTGGGGTAAAACCAAAATATCAGTCTTATTTAACCCAAACTACCACGCGATAAAATCGCGCGGGAGCGGGGGTGTAATACAGCGGACAAGGCAGAGCCTGTGTCCGAGCGGGGAACTTACCCCAAAATCCACCGCAACAAATAACCCAAAACCATCAATGACAAACCGATAGCACCTGCTATTTGTATGGCATTCATGAATTTATCTCGTTTTTTCTCGGCTTTTTTATCATTGCAACCCTCTTTGATTGTTATTCTACCAAAAAGAAACAATTTAAAACTTTCTTTTATCGTTGGTTTAAAGTCCATTGCTTTTAATGGAATTGTATTGATTATCGTTTCAATTTCTTTGTAGTGTAATCCCATTATTTTAAAAGCCGTTCGATATTCTTTGTCTATCAAATAAAGGACATTATAGTTTCCTACGCTACTGCTTTCTTGATAAACGATTTTTCCGATATAATCACTAAAATGCAATGTTTTACCAAAAGGACGAATAAACGAATAGTAGGTTAATTTATTACTTTTGATTATTATGTATTTGTAAGGTTTGAGAAGTTGAATAAACAAAAACAAAAACACGGATAAAAATAATAATCTCAAATAATCACCTGAAAATGTTTTTATATCTTCAACAACAGCAAATACAAGAGCTAGTGAAAAAAACAACAAAAAAATAGCAAAAAAAATAGCACTTCCTGTAAATTTACTTTTAATATATCCCATGATTTATAATGTGATTGCTTAATGTTTACCATGTACGAATTGGGCCAAATCGATTATCTATCACATTTCCCATACCAACGGCTCCATTGCCCAAGATGAGATTTACACCCATTGTTGTGTAGTCAGTAGCGAACCATAACCCCGCAGCTAATACCCCATACGGACCAAGACGTGTAGCTCCTATCGCTAATCCATCAATTATATGCGATGGTCTAAGTTCTTGCGATATTGCAATATCAGCAATAATAAAACCGGCACCGGCAAAATCTAACCTTAATCCTACTGCTTTAATTTTCTTCAAAGCAGCAGCAGTTTGTCCTGTTTGTAATGAGAATGCTCCTTTTACAGCATGTTCAAGTCTAGCAAGTGTTTGTCTTCCTTCATTAAAATTACTCCAAGCACTTATTCCAAAACTTCCAGCAGACCGCGCACTTTTCCAGCTCCAAAAATCCGACCACCAACCCGAAGTGCCGTGCCTACTGCCTGTTATAGTAACGTCGCCAAAAACAGTAGTATCTCCCCATGTATCCACATTATCATTCCACCAATCATCGTCATCCTCCCACCACTGTTTGTTAGTAGAGCCGGGGCGGGTAACAATCATTCCCGTCGGGTCAACCCAACGTAGCGGATTATTCCAAACATAACTGTATCTATTAAACGACTGCGTAAAACTCGGCGCTTGCACAAACGGATCTGGACTTAGGAATCTGCCTACTAATGGGTCGTATAACCTTGCATTCATATTTATGAGCCCAAACCACTGTAAATGTTCATGTCCTGTGAAGCCTCTGTTTCCAAGAAATAATCTCGGCTCGTGTCCTATTGCGTACAGTTGGTGCGTTTGCGCATTTCGCAATCTGCCCCAAGGGTCGAAACTGATTTCCTGCACTATCACGCCGTCTGCATCTGTTACTACGTGAATACTCCCCAAATAATCGCGACAAATATAGTAAATTTTCCACGTTCCGCCAAACTGTCGCTTCAATGCCGCAGGCGCACTGTAAGCATCACCGCCAAGCCAAAGAATGGCACTGTGTTCGATTACGTCCACTTCAAAACGAGAGCCGATATAAAATCGGTCTTGCAATTCGCCGGCTTTTATGTGTTCGGTTTGCATTCTTACGCGGTCGCCCGAAGCGTTGTAAGTGAATAGAGCGATATAATCGCCGTGATGTATCATACTCGGTCGTTGAAACGAAGTGTAAGCTACCGTTTGGTTGGTACGAAACTGTGCAGGACGATTTTCCGAAATCACTTCCGTAAGCTGAAACGGACGGTCGGGATTGTTGTAATAAAACAAGCCGACATCGCTTTTTTCGTCAATGTTTCCGATTGGAGTAAATGCAAAGGAACGACTGCTAAGTATCCTACCGCCGGTACTGAGAATTCTACTGCTTGTCAGTCTGTTCATTGTATCGTAGGTAAAATGCTCGAAACCTTGATTGCGTCCATCACCGCGGAACATTAAATTACCGGTAGCGGGATTAAACTGATAGGTTTGGTGAAAAACAACATTTCCGCCTGCGGTTGATTTTCGTGCCACAGGAAATCCGAATTCGTCGTACTCGTACGTGCGCGAAAGCACGCCTGTTCTCAAGCTTGTGGGTTGTCCCATGTGATTTTCGCTTGTCAGTCGCCAAATCGAAGTTTCGTTGTTGAGTTTTATTTCGGTCAAAAAGCCGTTTTGGAAAAAATAGTTTTCGGTAACTATGTTTCCATCAGTACTCGACTCGAAACTAATCCCTGTCAAAAATGCTCCGCTGTAATTGTATCTTGTTGTGAGCCATTTTTCTTCGGAAGCAAATTCTGTTTCTTCAATCAAACGCCCGAAACTGTCGTAAACGAAATGCCTCGAAGTATGGTTTGTCGAAACAATGGAACTTATTGCACCGTGTTCGTTATAAAAGTACTCGGTAGTGAATTCAGGCATTTCTTTCCTTATCAAACGGTGGAATTCATCGTAGTACATACGAATACTTTGTCCTCTTGCATCGGTTTGACTGCGCAAATTTCCTGCGCTGTCGAATTCGTATGTCTGAATTCCCGCGCTCGGGTCGTTTATGGAGGTTTGTCTACCATAAAGGTCGTAAGTGAATGAAGTAATCACGCCGTTTACATCAATTTCTCTAATTTGTCCGTCGGGGCGATAGGTGTACGTGATTGTTCCTCCGCCATCGGTAACTTCTACCAACTGACCTGCCGCATTGAATCGCTGTGTGGATTTCATACCGTCTATCGTACTTGTTATGCTGTTTCCGCTGTACGCCCAGGTGTCGGTTCTTCCCGAAGCATGTTCTATCTTTGTGATTCGGTCAAACTCATCGTAGTGGTAAACATTCCAATGCGTTGGCGCATCGCCTTTGAACGGAAGCGAAACTTTGTGCAAACGTCCGCGTTGGTCAAACTGCCTGTCGATTTTCAGTCGCGAGCCGTCAAAGCGAAGTTGTGCCGTGCGAATTTCCCTTCCGAGCCTGTCAAAATATACGGTGGTTTCGGGAGCGGTCAATTCGTTGTTGTTGTCCACAGTCCTTGTAGTTACGGCATAAAAAGCATTTTCGGGAATTGACGAATCGGGTGCATCATCGGGAAGATTGACCCAGCGAGACTCAATATCTGTTATGAGGTAAAAACTCGCTGTTTGATTATCCGAGCCGGGTCGTTTGTCTGTCCGCAAACCGAGTTGTCTATATGCATCATATCCAAAAGGCGACAGCATCCGCACCACTCGCCCGAAAGCATCGTATTCGAAAAAAGTACTGTTACCGTGAATATCTGTTGTACGCTCTATTCGTCCCAACGTATTGCGCAACGAGCTTGTCGTTCGTTCCAACGGGTCGGTAGTTTGCGTTATTCTGCCCAATCTGAGGGTAGAGATAATATTATTACCCGGTGGAAGCAGCTCTATTTGCCCCCGGTCATTGAGGTCTGAGTGAATTGACATGTCGGATGTTAGCGGCATTATTTCGGCACGAGGGATGTCATAGAAGCGTCGAAGCGTTGTTGTCAAAGAATTATCTGCCGAAAAGGGTCTTGCACTTGTCGAAGTCAGTTCGCCCAAATTGTTGAAAACATTGCTTTCTACCGATACTTGCCTGTCGTTATAGAAGCTTGTCCTGCTTATCGGTAAACCGCGCTCACAGTATGTGAATTCTACTCGTACCGTGCTGGAGTTGGGCAGAAACATACCTTGGTCACCCGGAAAGTTCGGAAGACGCGGATTTTCCGGAAAAGGTGCATCATGACCCGGAAAAAATCCGATTGAGCCGATTGAAGTGTCATTCAACGGAGCAAATCCGGGAACAATAAGCATGGGAGGTCGCCCGGGAAGTCCGGGAAACACGGGAAGCTCAGGAATACCAATAAAATCAGGAGGCCCGGCAGGAAGTTCTGTAAACTCATCCATCTGCAACTGCCTTGTTACACTGCTCGACCGCAATTGTCCCAATTGAAAACGCTCGCGAGTAGTGAAATTGTCGAATACATTGTTTGTAATCACTCTCAAATCATTGCCGAAATCAACGGTTTCGCGGGTAAGGTTTCCAAATCTATCGTGCGAAAAGGAAGTTGTAGTCTGTGTTTCCCTTAGCTTGTCGGTCTGCGTAACACTTCTAAGTCTTATTTCTTTGATTTTATTGGGATGCACTGTTACGTGGTAGTCTGTTACGATACTTGCCGTTGGTGAATCCACTCTTTTGGGCACACCGAAATTGAATGGGTCGAAGGTTCGCGTAACCGTTTGGTTGCGAATGGAATCGTGCATGGTGATTTTTCCAAATCCGCGAAAGCCGAGTCCGTGATGGTGCATCACACCATCGGCATAGGTATAGCTTCGCACATCAACGAGCAAATCATCGTTGAATATACGCGTTTTACTCACTACCGTAGTTACAAGCGGCATACTGTAAAACGGATATGTTGGCGCAACCTCGCTTGGTGTATAAACATTGTCATTATCTATTCGCTTGTATTGAAATTCGGTGACTGTACCAAATCCCGATTTTACGGCTGTAAGCAGTGTAGAATTTGCCATATCGGTACCGCGCGCAATGCGTGTAAGTGTTTTTCCGTCGGCAAAAACCAATTCGTTTTTGGAAATTTCGGATGTAGGGCGTCTTTTGTTTGCCGGTGAAAAACTTCCTGTTGAAATAGCTTGTTGTATTGGTTCTACACCGATTATTCCTTCAGCGGAAAGATAAACAATAAGAGTCTCTATGATGGTTCTACCATTATCTGTACGAGTCTGTCTTAATATCAAATCATCGTATCCATCGCTATTCATGTCCTCAACAGCAATTAAAGATGTATTTGTGTTTGAAAGAACATTTGTGAGTTGGAGATTAGACTCCAACTGTTTGCCGTTGGAAAGATAAATAACATGATTAAAGTTAAAGTGACCGGAGTGACGATGTGCTTGAATGAATATATCTGTTTTTCCATCACCATTGAAATCGCCGGTAAAAAAGGAAACACCATCACCGCCTCTGTCGACAAGGTGGAAACTTTCTCCTAAATTTTTCAATTTGACAGAATTTTCGAATCGAGGTTCAAGTGTAGTATTACCCATCTGAATAAGATGCTCTACTCCGATTTCCGCTCCGGGCTCAAATTCAAACCCAACCAGCACTGCTTGCCGACCACCCGAAGGCATGTAAAGAAAACTCATTTTTCCTGTGCCGGTAAAATTACCGGGAATAAATACCACAGAATTGCATGCTTCCAATGATGGCCCATCCCATGGGAAATCTATCGGAAAATCGGAACTTCTCGGAAATGGATTACCGGACATATCAATATGTTCAAAAATATAGCCTCGATAAACCAAATATCCGTTTGTCAAATTGTACATTTCTGCAAAAAAATCGATAATTTCTCTACAACCGCTTTTATCAAATCCCGACACCGCCAAAATATGATTTATACCTGTACCGCTAAAATCGCCTGCAAAAAACTTTTTGTGAGCAGGTTTCTTTTTTTGAAATAGTACATCTGTATATATTTCAAAATTTGTTCTGTAAGTCCAAGTATCCAAAAGTTCGAGTGTGTCCGCATCGTTTATGGTATATATGCTAAATATCAAAACATCTCTATACCTTTGCCCGTGCCTTTCGATAACATTATTTATTCTCACAATTTCATCACCGGGTCTGCCGTCCAAATCCACAAGAAGAATATCCACAAAACCTTCGCCTGTTTCCAAATAAAGAATTTCCGGTCTGTCTAAATTGGGTTTTATGGCGATTGAATCGGTCGGTGAAACTGTCAGCCTCCAGCTGTTTGCACGATACGTCTCCATATTGGGAAAAACAACAATGCCCTGCTTTTTGTTACTGCCGAAAACTCCTCTTATTGACCTGACATCAACCTCGCTATTGACAATCAGACTTTCAGTTGTTTTGTAAGACGAGTATCTGTTGTTGGTTTTATACCTGAAACGCACAGGCATGGAAAAATATGCCGTGTCGTTTTGTAAAACCAGCGGGTCGATAGGTTCCGGCTCGAACTGACATTCAAACTTAAACCCGCAAATTGGACTGGGGTTCGCAGCAAGCAGGCATTCACGTTTAAATATACAAACCTCACACGTACATTCAGCAGGCTCCTTTCTGCTAAGCAACTGAACAGAAAAAAGATAAATATTGTTGCCATCCGAACTGTATTCAAAGGTATAATAATGAAGCTGTACGCCATTGTAACTAACCGAAATTCGGGTTAAAACACCGCTTTTTGACCTAACGGCATCTTGGGCGGATAAAATAAGAGCACAACAAGCTGTATTAGCTGTAAGACCACCTGCAAACACACACTGTACAGGTTCATCAAAATAAACGCGTTCAAAATAAACATTAATATTTTCATAATGAAAATCGACACTTGCTACTCCATTTCTTCCGAAGCGGATATTCCTTATCCGGTATTCGTTGTAAGTGAAAATATAGTCGTAATAAATTCTATTTCCCAGCCTGTCCGAAACACTCGTTATCGGGAAATGCGTTTGACTTCGATTTCGTCCTATTTCCGGAAAACCGAAAATAGCGGTGTGTCCGTTAGGATACCATACTTCAAAATGACTGTAAACATAACGCAGTTCATTGTTTGTGGTATTGTCTTGACGTTGAATGATATGTGCTTTTACCTGGATATTGCCGGTTACGGTTTGATAACTAATAGAACGCGGTAAATCTCTCGAGAGTTCAATCATTCTTAAACCGTTAAGCGCAAAAGCCCCCGTGCCGACTTCAGCATCTTCGTCCACAGCTCGCACAACACCATCGTAAAACATGTTTTTCGGAACACGGCGAATTTCCGACAAACCGGAGAGACTCCAATCGTTGCGAAACATAGTCTCCTGACGCATGCTGTTGTAATGCAAGGATAAACTGGGACTAAAACCGTTTTCTACATTGGGTAATGCCAAGGGAATATCTACTATTGCCGCACCCTGTGCATTTACCGAAGTGTGTACAGGCAAGTCAAGAATGTGTGCGTTTTGATGCGAAAATTTTGTATCAAAATTATCAACAGGCAAATAGCGATAAGTGTGCTTTCTCGAAAGCCAAATACCGCTTGCTTGTCCTGTTAAGTATCCAAAAATAAGGATAAGTATCGTGTATAGTAATCTCTGTTTCATGTTTGTTTTGTTTTTTAAGAGCCCCTCCAAACCTCCCCACACGGGAGGCTTCCGATAATCTGAGGCTTTTGTTGATATTTTTTATCTTTGTTGTTTTTGTTGTTTTAATTAAAGCCTCTGCGATAAGCCTCCCGTGCGGGGAGGTTTGGGAGGGGCTTGATTTTTTAAAGTTTCACAATTTTATAATGCTGGCTTATTCCGTTAATGGTAATATGAAGGGTGTAGTTTCCTCTGGGAAACCCAACCAAGTCAATCGGTATAATGGCAGAAGTTGTTTGTTTGCGCAATAAAAGCACACCGTTTTGCGCAACAACCATTAATTGTATGCTTTCAATGCTTCTGCCTTCCATATCAATTTCCACCATCAATCGTCCATGTGTCGGATTCGGATGAATGTGTACCTGAAATTCGTCTATTACGTCCGAAAACGGATTTTCATCTCGCCACCAATCTTCTTCATCCATGTTCATTGGCTGTATATTTTGAAGACTAACCGGTCTCAATACGATGGTACGCGTAATGCGGTTACCGGCAGCATCGTAAGTAAAAGATGCGGTTTCATTCACTGACAGCAATGGAATATTGGACATTACGTAAAGCGGAGATAACTCAAAAGGACGTGCAACATCCACATACCAATGTAAATGATTGGCAACAGCAACGCCTCTTTCATCAAATTCAACAATCTTACGCTGTACCGACCGGTATTCACTTGCCGGAGCATCATGAGAATTAGTCGCAGTCAGCGGGGAAGAAATTGGTTGAATAGAGCTTACATTTCCATAATAAATACTGTCGCGAAGCAGTCCGGTCGGGTCATACAAACGAATAAAATCTCGGGTATTTCTCAGCCTGATTCGGTTTTGATAAATGATTTGTCCGGCATGCTCATCTATATCGGTAAATACTTCCGACAATTCAAAACCGGGCGACCAATTGTGCCGGTATGCCAAAATCAAGAAAGAATGCGGCGGAAGAATAACCGCGCCAAACTCATAAAATTTGGCAGCACCATCGCCGCGCAGCACCCAACCTTCCAAGTTGACAGGACTGTGTCCGGCGTTAAACAGTTCAATGTACTCGCCGTTACTGAAAGACGGTGCGGTAACTGACTCATTCAAAGATGTGTTGTAAAAGATTTCGCTGATATGAACAAAATCAACAGCGCGAAGCGTGTGTGCAAAAAAGATACCGCACAGCATCAAAATAAGTGGAGTTTTCCTCATGATGATTTTAATTGTTTATTTGTTAGTATTGTTTTATTTTTACTTGTTTTTTAGCCTTATCCGGTACCTCCTCTTACGAAGCAGTGGAACTGAGGTTTCAAAGACTGTCTGCAAAAATAAAAACTTTTATCAATATTTTGTACAAAAAGTCATTGTTTTTATACATATTTTTTTGAAAAAGATAAAAAATCACACGTAATTCTCTGATTATATGTATTCAACAAAACACTTAAAGTTTATTTGTTTTGCTGTATTTTTCTTAAATTCATTTTAGGGAGTAACAATGTAGTGGTTGGTGTGTCAAAACAACACACAATATTTGTTCAAAAAATTGCATATATGAAAAATTGGGATTAGTAACAATGTATAGATTTGTTCTTACCCGTCATTGCGGGTTTGACCCGCAATCTGCTGAACATTATGAGATTCCGCGTCAAGTGCGGAATGACGAAAACCATAATATCTATACGTTATTTTCAGATAGAACGACACCTTTAAATTTTCGTTCATAAACTCACTTTTTAAAGATTATAAAATTACTCTGTTTGTGAGTTATCTGAGCAATGTAAAGTGCAGACAAATAGCGAAGTAATCAGCCAGCAAACGACACTTTTTTGCCCTGTTTTGCACCGCTGCAAATGGGTAACGATTTAGAAGCGGAACGTTTGCCGAAAATTGCTCCAAACGGCACTTTAGCCACTCGGAAACGAAAGACAATAAAAGACAATCGTGCTGATTGCTACCGAATTACCATATTTTGCTTTTAGATACTTTTTTTGAGGTGGGTTTGCAAAGATAAAAAAAATGTAGATTGCACGAAATTTTAGCGAAAAAAATTTTTTATTGTTATCTTTGCCATTTTCTTGAAAACAAAAATTTATGAACGAAATATCAAGCCCGCAAAATCCATTAATAAAAGAAATTGTACTTCTGCAAAGCAAATCGAAAGAGCGGAAAAAGCACAACACGATTGTGATTGAAGGACAGAAAGAAATCAGCATTGCGCAAAATGCAGGTGTGATTTTCAAGAAAATTCTGTTTTGTCCCGATATTATTTCCTTTGACGAAGTTGAAAAAATTCTTGGAAAACAGGCGGAAAAAACCGAAATTTTCAGCGTTTCCAACGCCGTTTTTTCAAAAATTTCGTACCGCGAAACAACCGGCGGATTGATTGCATTAGCTGAAATGCCGAATAAAAATCTGACGGATTTGCAAGTCGGCGAACAGTCGGTTTTCATTGTTTTGGAAGCGGTCGAAAAACCCGGAAATCTCGGCGCAATTTGCCGAGTAGCCGATGCCGCGCAAGCTTCGGGCGTAATCATTTGTGACCCGCACACTGATATTTACAATTCGAATGCAATTCGGTCAAGTTTGGGTTGCGTTTTTTCGGTCGATGTGGTAAATGCAAGTTTTGACGAAACACTGAATTGGATAAAAGAGCAAAAAATCACCACTTTCGCCGCCGAACTCACCGCTTCGGAATTTTATCATAAATCGGATTTACGCGGAAAAATCGCCCTCATTTTCGGCACGGAAGCAACAGGATTGACCGAAAAATGGCTTCAAAATGCCGACAAACGCGTAAAAATCCCAATGGGCGGAATTATCGACTCGCTCAATGTAACAAGTTCGGTTGCCATTCTCACTTTTGAAGCAATGCGACAAAGAGGATTTAAAAAAGCCGAATAAATTTTTAATCTATTCGGCTTTTTTGTCAGTATTTTATTATGATTTATTCATCCATACCCAATTCTCGAGAAACTGCTTCAAACTTATCATACATTCTCAAACGATAGTACAAGTTGCGCAACAAGCGTTTATGTATCATTTCATCCGGCTCTAACTCAGCCAATCGTTCGAAAAACGGAAGCGCTAATCTAAACTCATTATCGGCTTTTTCTTGTTCTCGCTGTCTTAGATTTAAATCTCTTATGCCGAAAACTCCATCATCAATAGCGAGCGCTCTTCTGAAATGCATTCGCCCCAAAGATTCGAGAGCAAGCGTCAAATCGGGGTCAAGTTCCAGTGCTTTTCTAAAAGAAACTTCGGCTTGCTCCTCACTTCCTAACTGTTCGTGAAGCGCACCTTTGATATTGTGATATTGCGCAAAAGTCGGCTCGGAAAGAATAGCCGTTTCCACGTATTTCAACGCTGTTTCGTGCTGTCCCGAATGAATGTAATGATTAATCAGATTTTGAAGGAACCAAGGCTCGCCGGGAAATCTTTCCATACCTTCTTTCAAAACTCTTACATAATTGACTGTATCACCTAATTGCAGAAATTCATTGTAAAGCAGTTCAAAAACAGCCATTGTTTCATAATCTTTGTCTGTCAGTTTTTCAAACAATCTGATTGCCTCGTGCGATTTGTCTGCGTTTGAAGCCGAAATAGCAGCAAAAAACATTATCTGATGATAAGTGGAATCTTTCGGAATAGAGCCTTCTATCGCCGGAAGGTCGGGAATAGAAATAAATGCGTTGAATGCATTAAAAGCACCGGCAAAATCATTTCTTTCAAAAAGATAAGCACCATATCCAACCAAACTTCCGTGCTGGTAATACTCGGTTACCATCCGTCTGATATCTCTTCTGTGTCTTGGTCTTACTCTTCCTCTGTCGTCGGGCAGTTGGTCAAGGCTGTCGGCAACAATAAAAAATCTGAGCGATCCCAACACTATTTGTCCTTGTCTGCGTTGGTCAAATTCTGCGGGTCTTAGGTAACGCATTGTTTCCATTCTCTGATTTTCTCTAAAACCAATTTCTCCGGCAACAAACCAAGTGTTTGCCAAATTTTTCGTGCTTTCATCTTGCAAAGCAGGTGTAATAAGTTCGCGTGCTATCGCAAAATTAGGATTTTCTGACCTTGCAATGTTTCTTGCTCTATTTACATTCGCCCTTTGAGCATACAGGGTCGCAATACTTCCTATCAAAAGCAGCGATACAATAAGTTTTTTCATATCTTTTTCTATGTTATAAGTTTGTAATTATTTTTTGCTTGCTAATTGACTTGCAAAGATATTTATTTTTTAAATACAATATGCTTTTTTTGCAAAAGAATTTCAGAGTTTGTTTAAATTTTTTCAAAAGTTCCCTTAGTAGCTTTGAAAGCCTCTCCAACTCTCCATTGTTTCCTTATTTTCAAAAAACTAATAAGGTACTGTGTTCTTTTCCTAATAAAAAATTAGTACTACTTCTGTTGGGCAAAATAACACAGACCTCAAAGTCAGGCTCTTTCCACAGAAAATAAGATAAACTTTCGTAAAAAACGCCTGTGGATTCCAACGTAAAACACACAGTCTCAGATGATTTTCGCTTGCTTTATATCCAAAGCAAAAACTCGTTAAAACCTTTGTAATTGTTTTCAAATATCCTGTTATCCAAAATTTTAACTCGTAAATCGCAATACATTGCCGAAAAAACAAACTTTAAAATTGTCTTTGGAAATGTCAATGCCAACATTTTGTTTGATGATGTCTTTTTCCATAAAATGTCTTTTTTTTTGAGAAATTTTATCGGAATCCTCCCACAGTTTTCCCTCGTGTTGCTTTATCCGAGATTACTGCTTAATGCAGCATCCCTAAGTACTTTTAAACTTTTGGAGAAAATAAAGAGTAGGAGTAGCACCTTATTCACGATATAGCAAGGCTTATCAAGGGAATTCTCAACTCCGTTACCCTTTCCCGACATCTTGCAAATATACAACACCTGACAAAATATCGAATCCTTTTTATTATCGATGACAAAGATACGAGGGAAAAGAAGTCAGACAAAGATTGTGCTACTAAGGGAACTCAAAACAACAAACTATATTTGTTTGACACTACCAAAATTACTTATTCACAATCAAACTTTCGATTTTATCAACTGCGGTTTGGGTTTCTTTTGCTGCTTTTTCGGTGTAGCCTTGTATCGGGAAGCAAGTTACTGTTGCTGTTTTTGCTGAGGCATCGTAGGTTAGCATTCCGCACATCTGACCGCTGGAAAAATGATATAGCTTTGAGTGAAATTTTACGAGATGTTGTTCCGTATCGTCATAAACAGTAATTTCATACATTTCTTTGAGTTTGTATTTTACAACTTCAAAGTGAAAATCAGGACGTTCGACGGCGAAAGTTTTTACCACTTTATTTCCGAAAGGCGGAACATTTGTGTCATTGGAATTTAAAAATTTCAATTTCGATTTTAGAAAAAAATACGTCGAAGCGAACATGCCTCCGGAAAATATAAGGGCTTGAAAAAAAGTGCCGGAAATCAGCGTAAAACTAAATCCGTCTGCTTTTCCTATCAACGATTGAAAAAACCACGTGAACAACACAAGTAGCAGCCAAGTAACGGCAAAATAAACAACAAAAATGTATTTTAATGATTTCATAATTTTTAGAGTTTAGAGTACGGAGTTTTGGGTGCAGTTTTGGGATGTTGAACTACACTTGGCACTCTGAAATTAAAGTTTGAATTTGCTAAAAAAACCTTTACTTTCCTTTTCCTCCGAATTTTCGGTTTCGGCAATGGTTTCGTCTGCCATCACAAAACTTTCTGCATCGGAAGTGTTTTCAAGTTTTTCTCGCTCTTTTTTTACATAATTAATTACATCCTCGATGCCTTCCAAAAATTTATCAAAATCCTCTTTGTACAAGAATATTTTATGTTTTTCGAAAGTTACCTGCATATTATCGTCCGTGCCGAAAACTTTCTTTTTGCTTTCGGTAATGGCTACAAACAAATCGCTGTTTCGGCTCTTTTTTACATCTAAATAATAGATTCTTTTTCCTGCTTTTATTGCTTTTGAGTAAACAATGTCGGTTTCCGTTTTTTCAAATTCATTTTTTACTTTTTCTTGCTCCATCATAGTCTGTGTTTTTATTCGTTTAAAATTGAAACATTATATTTTTTGACAAATAATCATTTGGGGGCAAATTTCAGTATTTTTTTTCGATAAATCAAATTAAAATGTTTTTTTCTGCAAGTTTTTTCAAAAATTTAACCGCCAATGATGAGATTTTTTGTGAAAAATAACGTACTTTTGTCTGATTTTTGGCTTCATTTTTTATTAATAGTCAGAAAATTAAACACATAACACTAAAAATCAGCAACAAAAAAATGTCGGGAAAGAATAAAAAACAAAGTTTTCGGAATATGCACTTTACTTCGACCATCAGCATATCGTTGGTGTTGTTTCTGATTGGTCTGATGTGTTCACTGCTTTTGGTGGCACGCGATATGAGTGTGCACGTGAGAGAAAATATTACGATGTCGGTTTTGTTGAGCGACGATGTTGAGGAGGAATATGTTGAGCGAATTAAGCGTTTTTTGCAGGCTTCGGGTTATGCGCGGACGGTCGAATATGTATCGAAAGAAGCGGCTTTGGAAGAATTAATCGCCACTTTGGGCGAAGACCCGCAGGAGTTTTTGGGGTTTAATCCGCTTTTGGCATCGCTCGAAGTGAGTTTGAACGCGCAATACGCTAACAGCGACAGCGTTGCGATGATTGAATCGAAACTTCATGCGTTTCAACACATCAATCGCATTGTGTTTCCGCGCGATATGATTGATATTGTGAACGATAATGTGCGGAGAGTGAGTTTGGTATTGCTGGGTATCGCCGCTGTATTGCTTTTTATTTCCATTGCGCTTATTAACAACACAATACGCTTGACGATTTACTCCAATCGTTTTTTGATTAATACGATGAAACTTGTCGGTGCAACTTCGTGGTTTATCCGTAAACCTTATGTGAGGCGAAGTATGTGGAATGGATTTGTTGCGGCGATTTTGGCAATTATTTATTTGGGCGCACTGCTATATTACGCTCAAAATCAGATTGGTTTTGAAGGAATGGATATTTCCGTGCAAACTGCCGGAATTGTGTGCGTTGCCATTATTTTGACAGGTGTTGTGATTACCGGATTGTCGTCTTATCTTTCGGTTGGGCGATATGTGCGAATGAGTACAAATGATATGTATTTTGTGTAAATTTCAAATTTTATGGAAAAAGATAAACATTTCACATTAGGAAAAATAAATCTTGCGCTGATTGGCGCAGGTTTTTTGGTTATTATTTTTGGTTTTTTACTGATGTTGGGACCAGCTTCGGGCGTTGAGTTCAATCCCGATATTTTCAGCACACGACGAATTACTGTCGGTCCGATGATTTCATTGTTCGGTTTTTTCTTTATTGTTTTTGCAGTTATGTATAAACCCAAAAAAGAGGAAACTGAAAAATGACCATTTTTGAAGCAATTATTATTGGCATTGTCGAAGGATTGACCGAGTTTTTGCCTGTTTCCTCGACAGGACATATGATTTTAGCGCAAGCCCTGTTAGGAGTTGAAAGCACAAGTTTTGTGAAAATGTTTACCGTAAACATTCAATTTGGTGCTATTTTAGCGGTTGTTGTTTTGTACTGGAAACGTTTTTTTCAAGTAGAAAATTTTGTTGATTTCTATTGGAAACTTTTCATTGCTTTCGTTCCCGCTGCCATTTTTGGATTTCTTTTCAGCGATTTTATTGACCGTTTGCTCGAAAGCGTGTTGGTTGTTGCCGTAATGTTGGTTTTGGGCGGAATTTTGATGCTTTTTGTCGATAAATGGTTTAACAAACCAAGCGAAAACCAAGAAATGGATTGGAAGCGTGCATTGAAAATCGGTTTTTGCCAATGTATTGCGATGATTCCGGGTGTTTCGCGCTCGATGGCAACAATTGTCGGCGGAATGAGTACCAAACTTACACGCAAAAATGCGGCTGAGTTTTCGTTTTTCCTCGCTGTGCCAACAATGGCGGCGGCGACAGGTTATACAATGATGAAATTTATCAGAGGTTGTGGTGTGGACGATTTTGTCGCAAATTGGGATACACTGCTCGTTGGAAATGTAGTCGCTTTCGTTGTGGCGATGCTGGCGATTAAATTTTTTATCAACTTTTTGACGAAATACGGATTCAAAGCATTCGGCTGGTATCGCATTGTGGTTGGAACGGTTATTTTGATATTGTTGTTGGCAACAAATGTTGATTTGAGCATTATATCCGGCGAAGAATGTTGAGAACTGAAAAACTGAAAAAAAGAAATGAACATTCTCGACGGAGAAATATTTTACATAAACAAACCGCTGAATTGGACTTCGTTTAATGTAGTGAGCAAAATACGCTGGCGACTGCAAAAAGCGTTGAAAATAAAGAGAATAAAAGTCGGACACGCAGGAACGCTCGACCCGTTGGCAAGCGGTGTGCTAATTGTTTGTACAGGAAAGAAAACAAAACTGATTGAGGAATTTCAGCATCAAACCAAAGAATACATCGCCACGCTGAAACTCGGCGAAACAACGCCGTCGTTCGATTTGGAAAAAGAGGTTGATGCCGTTTTTCCGACCGAACATATTACGCGCGAATTGATTGATGAAGTTATTCCGCGTTTTGTCGGTGAAATTTGGCAAGTTCCGCCTGTTTATTCGGCAGTGAAAGTGGATGGAAAACGCGCGTACGATTACGCTCGGCGCGGACAGGAAATTGAACTAAAACCAAAATTGTTGGTTATAGATGAAATAGAAGTGTTGGATTTTGCGTTGCCGATACTGAAAATTCGCGTTGTATGCAGTAAAGGAACGTACATTCGCGCGTTGGCTCGCGATATTGGCGAAGCGTTGAAAAGCGGTGCGCATTTAACCGCACTTGAACGCACTCGAATTGGCGATGTGAAATTGGAAAATTGTTGGGAAATCGATGATTTTATAAAATATTTGACAGAAAACATATAAAAAAATGTCGAAACAATATATTTATATCACCCAAGCATCAAACGAAACGACAAGATGCAAAATAGGTAAAACAAAGAATTTGGAACGCCGACTGAAAGAATATAACAGTATGACAGGCAAATCCAAAGATGTTGTTTATCGCTATATTTTTGCCTGTGAAGTCGCGGATATGACACAGGTTGAAAAAGATATAAAGAAAGAATATATTGATTTCAGAGAAGGTAAAAGTACGGAAATGTACGTTCTCAATCCTTCTGTGATAAAAAAATATGTAAAGTTTATCAAAGAACACTCTTTGTTTATTAATGAAATAGTTATAGAGGATTCAAAGCCAACAATAAAACTCGTAAAACAAACAACTCTTTCTTTGGATGAGCGCGGAATAACAGCAAAAGATGTTTTGCAAAAGGCACAAAAAACGAAAAATGATGAATTTTACACCAGATACGAGGATGTTGAAAAAGAATTGTCGATGTACGATAAAAGCATTTGGAAAGATAAAGTAGTTCTTTGTAATTGCGATGATGCCGTTGACACTGATGAGAGAAAAACTTCCGCATTTGCCTTATATTTTATGCAGAATTTTATAAAACTTGAATTAAAAAAACTAATCTGTATCCATTATGGCGGCGGAATAGATTTATTCAATCAAGGTGCAAAAGGATATGTGTATATTTATATATTTACAAAAAACGGCTTGGAGGGAATAAAGGAATATCCTAAAAGTTTTGACGGCAGTTTTGACCATCCACATTCATTAAAGATATTGAACGAGGAAGCAGATATTGTTTGTACAAATCCGCCATTTTCACGAGCGACTGATTATTGGAAAACTACCATTAACAGTGGAAAGAAGTTCATAATTATTTCCAATATATCAAACATTGTAACAAATTCATTTATTCCATATTTTTACGACAATAAAGTTTGGGCGGGTTATAATAGAGTGGATTGGTATCAAAACCCTAAAAAACAACTTGTTGATGCAGCTGGTCATTGGTACACTAATATTCCTATAAACAACAGACCGAAATATAGTCATTTGAAAATAATGCCATTAAAAGAGATACCCGAAAAGTACAAACAATATGATGATTCAAAAATATTGTTAGTAGATAATTGTTACATTCCGAGTAGCTATAAAAAACCGTTTGCCGTATCTGCTCGTCCGATATTGAACGGTTTGCTGGAAAAAGGATATAAACTTATCGAAAACAGTGAATACTACCCATATATAAATGGTAAAAAGAAATTTGCAAGAATATTGGTGCAAAAAATATAATGTATAAAAGAAAAAACACATAATTATTATGAAATTATCTCAATTCAGATTCAAACTGCCCGAAGAGTTGATTGCGCAATATCCTGCCAAGCATCGCGACGAATCGCGTATGATGGTGGTAAACAAAAAAACCGGCGAAATTGAGCATCGGGTTTTCAAGGATATTCTCGAATATTTCGATGAACACGATTTGTTCATAATGAACGATACCAAAGTTTTTCCTGCACGGCTTTACGGAAACAAGGAAAAAACAGGTGCGCAAATCGAGGTCTTTCTGCTTCGTGAATTAAACCGTGACATGCATCTTTGGGATGTGTTGGTTGAGCCTGCGCGCAAAATCCGCATCGGAAACAAACTTTATTTCGGCAATAACGATACGGTTGTTGCTGAAGTAATTGACAATACAACATCGCGCGGACGCACGTTGCGTTTTCTGTATGATGGCTCGCACGAGGAATTTAAACGTAATCTTTTCGCGCTTGGCGAGACGCCGATTCCACGCAACATTAATCGCACGGCAGAGCCTGACGATGTAGAGCGTTTTCAAACCATTTTTGCAAAAAACGAAGGAGCAGTTTCCGCGCCGGGCGCAGGTTTGCATTTCAGTCGTGAACTTTTGAAACGCATGGAAATCAAAGGAATAGACTCGGCTTTTCTTACTTCGCACATGAATTTGGGCAATTTCCGCGAGATTGATGTAGAGGATTTGACCAAGCATAAAATGGATTCCGAGCAAATGGAAATTACGCCGGAACTTGCCGATTTGGTAAACCGAAAACAAGCCGAAAACCGCAAAATTTGCGCCGTTGGAGTTACCGTTATGCGCGCTTTGGAAACCGTTGCAGGAACAGAAGGGCGAATAAAAGCATACGAAGGCTGGACAAATAAATTTATTTTTCCGCCATACGATTTTACGATTGCAAGCGCAATGGTTACGAATTTTCACTTGCCTTATTCTACGCTTTTGATGATTACAAGTGCATTTGGCGGTTACGACCACATTATGAATGCATACGATGTAGCGATAAAAGAAAATTACAAATTTGGAGTGTATGGCGATGCGATGTTGATTGTATAATTTCACGATAAAAAGATAAAGGCTTACGCGTATTTGTTTGCGTAAGCCTTTATCTTTTTTATCATTTTATCGCGCTTTCGCGATTACTTACAAATCACACAACCTTCACACTGCGCACTTTCACCACGTAAACGCTTTTCGACCAACATTTTAATTCTGTCTTGTAAAGTCGGAATGTTGATATTTTCAATAATATCAGCAGTGAAAGCAGTCATCAACAACAAACGCGCTTCTTTTGCCGAAATTCCGCGCGAACGAAGGTAAAAAAGAGCTTCCTCGTTGAGTTGTCCAACAGTTGCGCCGTGCGAACATTTTACATCGTCGGCGTAAATTTCTAATTGCGGTTTGGTGCGCATTCGGGCTTCTTTGCTCAAAAGCAGGTTTTTGTTGGTTTGAAATGCCTGTGTTTTTTGTGCATCTTTCGCTACAAATAATTGTCCTGTAAATCCGCAGAGCGATTGATTTTCAAGTACATATTTGAAAATTTCGGTGCTGTGGCAATTCGGTTTGTTGTGCCGAATGGTAGTAAAATTATCGACTTGCTGATTTTTATCGCTCAGCACCATTCCGTAAAGTTGCGTTTCGCAATGTTCGCCGTTGAGGTCAATTTCAATCGTGTTGCGCGTAACACCGTTGTGAAGCGTGATAATGTTTGCCAGCACGTTCGACGACTCTTTTTGCTCAATCAGCAAAGTGGAAAGATTGGTGTTTTTGGTGTGCGTATTTTCGAGTTTGTAGTGTTCGTAAATGGCGCGTTCGGCAACAAAAACTTCGGTAACACGCGTTTCCAAAAAACGCACATCGTCCATCGTGTGGTCGCAAACGAGTAATTGCGCCTTTGCATTTTCCTCCAAAATGACGAGATTTCGGCTGTTTGCCATAAAATCGACGTTCGAGCGCATAATATTTACAATCTGAATCGGTTTTTCGAGCGCAACATTTTTCGGAACGTAAATAAAAAATCCGTCTTGCGCAAAAGCACCGTTGAAAGCAACCAATCCATCGTTTTTTTGCGAAGCGAGCCGAGTGTAATATTTCTCGACCAAGTCAGAATGCGTTTCGGCAACTTCTTTCAAACTGCCGATAATCACGCCTTCGGGAAGCGGAAGTGAGTTTTTGGCAGGGAAAAATTGGTCGTTCACCACAAAATAAAGGTGTGAACTCACGCCCGGAACATCGCAATGAAAAACTTCTTGCGGATTTACAGGAATGTGCAAACGATTGATATTCAATCCGTAATTTACCGAAAGCGGTTCGCGCAAATCGGAATAAAGATAATTTTCCAACTGCGAAGTCGGAAAACCGAGTTTCTCGAAAAGCGCGAAAAATTCATCACGTTTCGAGTTTAACACTGATGCTGAATTGTTGTTAATCAGCTTTTTGTGTTGTTTGTATAGGTTGATATATTGTTGTTCCATTTTGTCTGAACTGTGATTTTTGTGATTGAAATGATTTTATGATTTTTGTCTGAACTGTGATTTTTGTGATTGATTTGATTTTGTTGATTTTTTAATGCAATCACGAAATCAAATCAATCACAAAAATCACAGTTCAGACAATTTATTTCAACCAATCATAACCTTTTTCCTCCAATTCCAACGCAAGTTCTTTTCCGCCTGTTTTTACAATTTGACCTTCGTAAAGTACGTGCACGAAATCGGGAACGATATAATCGAGCAGTCGCTGATAGTGCGTAATAACGATTGAAGCATTGTCGGGACGTTTCAGTTTGTTGATACCGTTGGCAACAATCCGCAAAGCGTCAATATCCAATCCGCTATCGGTTTCGTCCAAAATAGCTAATTTGGGTTGAAGCATCGCCATTTGGAAAATCTCGTTGCGCTTTTTCTCACCGCCCGAAAATCCTTCATTTACCGAACGATTGGTCAGTTTGTTGTCCATTTCGACCAATTCTTTTTTCTCGCGCATCATTCGCAAAAAATCGGAAGCCGAAAGCGGTTCGAGATTGTGATATTTGCGCTGTTCGTTTACCGCTGCACGCATAAAATTGACCATACTCACGCCCGGAATTTCGACCGGATATTGAAAACTGAGGAAAATTCCCTCACGAGCGCGGTCTTCGGGCGAAAGTTCCAATAAATCTTTTCCGAGAAAATTTACTTTTCCCGCACTCACTTTAAGCTCCTCGCGCCCGGCAAGCACCGAAGCGAGTGTTGATTTTCCCGCACCGTTTGGTCCCATAATGGCGTGAACTTCGCCTTCGTTTACGGTTAAGTTTAAGCCTTTTAATATTTCTTTGCCGTTGATTACGGCGTGTAAGTTTTTTATTTCTAACATAAATCGAAATTTTGAATTTTGAATTTTGAATTTTGAATTACACCTTTTCGGCATAATCCGTAATTTTGGAACTCAAAATTTAGTTTGTATTTTTTTGTTCGGATTTCACTCCTCAACATATCTTATTGTTCCTTTATCACCATAAAAACGGAACTCTTCTACTTTCTGTGCAAATTGA
>Ga0123352_10004111_pt1 | contig 21333 bp, 18 predicted proteins | sample TergutLab28metaG_FD_89700 | JGI IMG/M metagenome (GOLD analysis project Ga0123352, IMG submission 89700) | Labiotermes labralis P1 segment gut microbial communities from Petit-Saut dam, French Guiana - Lab288 P1 | ecosystem: Host-associated > Arthropoda: Insects > Digestive system > Gut ...
AAGAAAGTGAAGTCTACAGCGACACAGGAAACCTCGCCTTTGACAGCATCATCAACTTCAAACTGAAAGATATCATAGACGGACATATCAATCTACAGCTAAAAATCTTCGTTCCCCCTACACTCAATATGGACGTAGTAGACGTCGTAACCATTCTCGGCAATCTCTTAGACAACGCCTTTGACGCTGTGGCAAAGGTGGATGACAAGATGATAAACCTATCTGTCGAAGCCAATAAGGGTAATCTGTTTATAAAGATAGAAAACACCTTTGACGGCGAAGTGAAGTATGCAGAGGGTAAGGCCGGAGAAGAAAAGGTGATTTCCTCACGCAAAGACAGCGGGAACCATGGGTATGGGCTACAGAATATTCGAAAGTCCGTGGAAAAGTATGACGGGCATATGGATATTTCTTATGATGAAAGGATCTTTTCAGTGGGAATCTTACTCTATGTGGATGCAGGAGACGTAAAGTAAGCGCAATTACGAGATTATGAAACGGCGGACGGTGTAAAATGGATTCTAGGACAATGACGATTTGGACGATTATTGGATTCTTATTACTCATGGTTTCTCAAGAAAGAATCGCTGGGATATTCTATGGAGAAAGAAAAACCTCTCGACGAGCCATGGTATGTGTGTATTTGTTGGCAGTCGTTTCCTTTATGCTCTTCGCATTCTCACGAACAATATCAGGATGGATAGCACCAGCAGGGTGGGAAGAGCCTCCTGTAGTTGCAATGATACTAGCTTTTTTGATGCGCCTAGCACCACCGTTTATTATAACGCTAAGCTATAAGTCCTCCTTAGTCAAAAGGCTCGCAGTGGTTGGTAGCTATCTTCTGGTAACACAGATACTTGATGGATTCCTCTATCCACTTTTCTTCTTCATCGATGTCTTTGCTTCCGTTGATGTGATGCCATTTCTTGAGCTAATATTAGGAGTTTCTTATTGCTTGGCAATTTTATTGTTGCGGTATTTACTCAAACATATAAAGAAAGATATACTTGATTTACCTAAAGTTTGGATTCCCGCTCTCTTCGTGCCAATCGCTATATTAAGTTTTGGTATTTTCAGTTCATTTGACTTAGCAGATACGTCTGTCACTATGTATATAGAAGCCCTCCATTCGACTCTACTCCTCCTTGGAACTGCTTTTATGACATTTTCCTTTTACAATGTCATAGCCAAAACCTACCAGGACAAACTAGCATTAGACCTTCGCACCCAAGAGAAAGAATATTACCTCACCCAATGCCAGATCATGCAAGAATCCGTAGATAAGATGAAGGCATATCGGCATGATGTGAAATTACACTTAGCCGCATTGAAAGATTTCACCGCGAACAATAAGGCGAATGAAGCCACTGATTATCTTAACCACCTCTTGGGAGACGTAAAAGAAAGTGAAGTCTACAGCGACACAGGAAACCTCGCCTTTGACAGCATCATCAACTTCAAACTGAAAGATATCATAGACGGACATATCAATCTACAGCTAAAAATCTTCGTTCCCCCCACACTCAATATGGAAGTAGTAGACGTTGTCACCATTCTCGGCAATCTCTTAGACAACGCCTTTGATGCTGTGGCAAAGGTGGAGGACAAGATGATAAGCCTATCTGTCGAAGCCAACAAAGGCAATCTGTTCATCAAAATAGAAAACACCTTTGACGGTAAAGTAAAGTACACAGAGGGTAGAGCCGGAGAAGACAAAGTGATCGCCTCACGTAAACAGGTTGGGAATCACGGGTATGGGCTACAGAATATCCGAAAATCTGTGGAAAAGTATGACGGGCATATGGATATCTCCTATGATGAAACAATCTTTTCGGTGGGAATCTTGCTCTATGTGGATCGTAAATAACACAATTTATAAAGCCCGCTCTTAAAGAGCGGGCTTGTTTTATCTCACTATTCTTTCTCTACACATTCACTTTTCTGGCTATCCCCGAAGCCCCTTCTTCTTATACGCAACCGCAAAGAAGGCCAGGAGCACCACAGCGTTTCCGCCAACCACAATCAAAGCCCGTGTAAAGTCGGCATAAGGGTTTAAGACAACCATTAGGACTTGGTAAGGGAACAAGAATTCCGCAATACGCGCAACCGTTTCGTTGAATCCGGCAAACATAGGCGTAAAGGCCAAAACCATCATGAGAGGCGTGGTGATCGCCGATGCCTGTTGTACATTTTTGGAAAAAATGCCTACCGCGCCGCCTAGAATCGAGGAGGCGATGAGACCCAATACCGCAACGATGATGAGCCGAATCAACACGTCTCCCGTAAAGCCGCCGATGAGAATCAGCGCCGCCAATGACACTGCCGATGCGATCAACATAGAACCGGCTAAACCCAGCAGATACTGCCAAGGCTTGACGCCCGCCATGACCAGAAAACGCAGTCCCTTGTACTCGTTATCTTCCGCCACATTGTTGGCAATCGTCATCATAGGACCTGAACCGATGAGCATAGCGGCAAACATACCCGCCTGCACCTCAATATCGCCCATCACACTGCCCATGATAAAAGCCATCAAGGGCCATAAAAGAAAGATGCCAAGCCCAGCAAAGTTCTTGGGCAAGTCGTTCATCTGTTTCATAAAAATCGCTTTAACTGCATTCATTATACCTTCACCCCCGTCACTTTCATGAAGACCGCGCCTAGGTCAGGCACTGTCTTATAGGAATTATGCTTGTCGCAAATCGCCCTAGGACTGCCATGCTCCACAATCTTCCCTGAGCACAAAAGCGCCACAGTATCACAGAGATCCACAGCCTCTTCCATATTGTGAGTAGTGAGGAAAATGGTAGCGCCCTTGTCTCTCAGCCCCAAGATCAATTTATGGATACCCTTAGCAGTGGATGGATCAAGGGCAGAGGTGGGTTCATCTAGGAACAGCACCTTGGGTGAATGCAGAATCGCTCTGGCCAAGGCCAGACGTTGCCGCATCCCTTTGGACAGTTTCGCCGCCGGAGTTTTGAGATCATCCCCCAAACCCACACTGCGCAAGGCCTCTGTCACCCGGCTTTTATCCACACCATAGATACCCGCAAACAGGTTTAGATTCTCACTGGTAGATAGACGCTTGTACAAACCGTCTTCTTCCAGCATAAGGCCGGTTTCAATAGAAGTCGCACCAACCTGATAGGAGCCGCCTTCCGGTACAAGCTGATTGGTCAGGATGTTAATAATGGTCGTCTTCCCCGATCCCGATGGACCCAGCAGACCAAAAATCTCCCCCCGGTCTACGTGAAAGTTCACGTCGTCAAGCACGGTTTTACTGCCGAATCGCTTGACTATGTTCTGCATTTGAATCATGTGTCTTTCTCCTCCTTTTTCTTACATACGGATTGATTATACTATGCCTGCTCCAAAATGTACACATTTTTGAATAACATGCAAGAAATCAAGCACAAATTACCGATTTCTTACAAATCTGCACCGTTTATTCAGAAAATTTCACTCTTTATCCAAAAGGACAACTTGTTTTGATATTCCAGTATGGTATACTACGGGAGCAGGGTGTAGTCTTCCGGCTGTATTTCTATTGTACCGAAACGAGTTTAGCAAATTATTCCCCCTTCTGTGCGCTTTTGCAGTAAGTGGGCAAGTTTTTGCAATAACTGGACGATCAGCCTTTATCCCCGAAGTCCTTTCTCGGCAAAGAAGGCCAAAAGCACCGCCGTGCCGCCTAGGGTAATACTGCCAAATGGGGTGATACGATGACATTTTTAATATTCATAGGCGCCGTCTGCTTCGCCATGTTTATGCTACTGTGCTTGGAGAGCATGGAGATTCTGCGCTTAAAAGGCGTTAAGAAACATATAATCTATTTCGCATCCCTCTTTCTGGGACTGGGTTTAGGCATCTTGCTTGACGTGCGCTCTGTTGTAGTAATGCTCTCCATCGTGTATGGTTTGTCCGGCATTACCCTTGCCATCTTGTTCAAGAGCATAAAGAGGGCGGCGCTCGTCGTGCTCTACGGAATCCCCACAATATGGAGTATCAGCGCAATTTCCAGCCTGTTTTTAACCGTGATCGGCAGAGCAGATTTATATGTGGAGCTTGCCGGTGTGCTTGCGTTTGTCCTAACCGGACTCGTGCTTGCTTTGCTGGTACATGGAATCCGGAAATTTTTAAAAAACCGCATCGACATGAACATCTTCAATAACAGCATGATGCATATCCTCATCGTCACCTGTGCCATTGCCTTAGCGCTCATCTATATGAACCACGCGGAAGACCAAGCTTTTATGATATTCCGCACACCGGATACTGTACTCCCTGTCAACCTGGCCGAGATCGCGTACACCCTCCTCTTTGTCTCCCTGGGCGCCATGATCATAACCATCGTTCGTAATGTTTCCAAAGAAGCTACCTTGCGGGCAGAACGTCTCTTACATAAAGCAAGTGAGATATACACGCGAGACTTAGAAGAAGCCTATAAAACCCTACGGATTGTAAAACACGACTACGCAAACATGATGACCACCTTCAAGCTATACATGGACAAAAGTGATTTAGACGGCCTCCGGCGTTATTATGAGGAAGTGCATCAGCTCAATGAGAACGCCCTCTATCAAAACAAACTCATGACTAGCTTGCAAAACATCAAAATAAACGAGATCAAAGGCCTCTTGATCTACAAATGCGCCACAGCAAGCGAAGGTCAAATTGCAGTCACCATAGAAACCCCTGATCTGATAGAGCGTCTAGGCACCTCTACAGCCATCGTTTGTCAAATATTAGGAATCCTCCTAGACAATGCAATAGAAGCCGCCGAGGAAGCAGAAGAGAAAAAACTGTCTATTGCACTCTTTGCGGACACAAATGCCACAGTCTTTGTCATCAAGAACACTTGGACCCCTCAAGATATCCCCATGGGAAAACTCTTTGACTACGGCTTCTCCACAAAGGGTCCAGAGCGAGGTGTGGGACTCTCTACCGTGCGGAGCTACCTAGACCAAATAGCAGGGCTCTCTTTGCAAACGGAGATGGACACCCAGAATTTCACCCAAATTTTGACTGTAAAGGATACGTATCCATGATAGACATTTACATTTGCGAAGACATCACCGAGCAAAAAGCGTTTTTATCTGACTTCATCTTCGATTACTGTGAAAGCCAAAATCTGGATGCAAGTGTTGTCCTAAGCTCCTCTTCGCCGTCAGAAATCCTAGCTCATTTTCACAAAACAGAGAATCCGGCCTTATTCTTTTTAGATATTGACCTAAAAGCCCAAATAAACGGCATCGAACTCGCCCGGCAGATCAGAGAACAGGCACATGCAAATCGAAAAGTTTTTATTGTGTTTCTGACCATCCACGCCGAAATGACCTTGATGACCTTTGAATACAAAGTAGAGGCCTTAGATTTCATCGTCAAAGAGAAACCCGGCAACATGAAAAAGAAGATTCGGGAGTGCATCGACACAAGCCTCGCCCGCCATGTGGGAGGCAAAAACGCAAAAGCCATCCAGATACGCGCCAACAAGAAAACCATTTTCCTGGACATGGACGAAATCATCTGCATCGAAACAACCCATATCCGGCACAAGTTGCGCCTCTATGCAAAAAACCGGGTAATTGAGTTCAACGGGGAACTAAAGGAGATCGAAGCTCGCTTAGACGAGCGGTTTATCCGGATCTACAAGTCTTATCTCATCAACCGAGATAAAATCGCCAGCATCGACAAGCAGGCAAATACGGTTACAATGCAAAACGGCAGTGTTTGCCCAGTTTCCAGGCGGGGGAAGAAGTTACTGTAGAGGAATCAAGATATGCGTCCGGCAGGGAAAGAATCCCTGCCGGACGTTTTTCATATCACCCGTCACAATTGTGATAACATCCGTAGGGGCGACCGTCCCGGTCGCCCGCGCCCTTACCACTAATCAAACTATCCCCTGCGGGCGATCGAGACGATCGCCCCTACAAAACGTTTCGCCGCTTCCAATGTCGCTCCATATACTTGCTTATTTCCGAATCAATGATACAATATAACAACAAATTCATATAAGGATGCGATACATATGTCACAGGAAAAAAACAAGGCTACAGCCGCTCCGCTTCCCCCCCGAGAATTACGAAAGGTTCGGCTGGTATACGGGCTGGGCGACTTCTACGGCGGCGGCGCTATGGGCATCGTGGGACTCCTCTATCTCTTCTTTCTAACCAACATCGCCGGGATCTCTCCCCTCCAAGCCGGACTTGTCGTCTTCATCGGCGGTGTGTTTGACGCCATTACAGATCCCCTCATGGGTACCATCTCAGACCGCACCCGTTCCAAGCGGGGACGCCGCGCGCCCTTTTTCTTCTGGGGTGTAATCCCGGTGGTTGTCAGCTTCATCCTGATTTGGTATGTACCGGCACTCTATGGCTGGTGGCTGGTGCTGTATTATATCATTGTGTTCTGCTTCTACAACGGTGCTTTCGCAATCGTCATGGTACCCTATGCCGCTCTGGCTCCCGAACTGTCCCCCGATGCGGGACAACGCACTTCCATCATCGGCACCAGAATGGCATTCTCCGTCATCGGCGGACTCCTCGCCGCAGTTGTCCCCATGATGATCATCGAATCCATCGGCGGAGGCGTGCGGATGGGATATATTCTCATGTCTCTGATCTTCGCCGCAATTTTCGGTGGAATCTGGCTCCTTATGTACTTTGTCATGCGGGGCAGAGAGATCGCCCCGGCCAAAGGCCGCCCGGGTAAGATTGGGGATTCCCTCAAGCAGATGGGTAAAAACCGCCCCTTCCGTATTCTGGTGGCAGTCTATCTCCTTGCCTTTATTCCAAACGATATCACAGGCGCTAATTTCATCTATTTCCTAAACTTCTATCTCCTCCGTGAGGGTACTTTTTCCTTAGTTGTCGGCCTGACCATGGTCGTGGCTGTCCTCAGTTTGCCCTTCTACATTATGCTGATCAAACGCTGGGGCAAGCCCAAGACTATGGTCATGGGTTGCTTGCTCAGAACTGTGGGGCTCCTGTCTCTCTTACTCATTGGCCCAAATACACCTCTTTGGCTGATTCTCGCCTTCTCCGCTTTCCACGGTGTGGGTATGGGTTCCAGTTACGCCGTGCCCTGGGCTCTGCTCCCTGAGGTAACAGACTATGACGAAGCTCTGACAGGGCAACGAAACGAAGGTATTTACGCCGGTATCATGACCTTCATCCGCAAACTCTCTTCCGCACTGGCTATGCTGATGATTGGCGCCGTCCTGCAATTCTCAGGATACGTGGGAGATGCCGCTGTCCAGACCACTACCGCAGTAACCGCCATCCGTATGACAACGATTCTCTTACCCTTGGTGTGTTCCCTATTGTGCGCCTTCTTCGCCGCCCGTTTCCCTATCGGCCCCCACAACTTAGGCAAACTCCGGGAGGCAGTCGATGCGCGCAGACGGGGAGAAGACCCGGAAGATGTGTCCGCCATATTGTACAAAGCAAAATAGTCGCCTGAAAGGAACATTATCATGATCAATCGCATCCATGAGTCTCGCCAGTGTGCCACAGCCTTTCTTAAGAGTATGGAAACCGAGCCGGGCATTTTCACAAATTCCAGCTACAACAAACCTGTCCACACCTGGGGCACGAGATTACCGGCAAGCTATAACGCCATAAGCTGTCTGCGGCTCATGGGGGAAGGCTTGACAGAAACCAAATCTGCAGTGGACTTCCTAAATAGCTTCCAAATCGACTCCGGGGTATACCGGATCCCTGAAATGAAAGCGGAAGACATCTACTACCCAGACTTTGAATACGATGACTTCCATATCACCAACTATGTGCTGTCAGCCCTAGAAGGCATTGGAACACCGGAAAAGCCTTTCCAATTTCTGGACAACTACAACAAGTCGGAGAGACTAGCCGCCTGGCTGTCCCGGCGTGATATGACCCGCCCCTGGACAGAGGGGAACTATATTGTAAATCTCGCCTCCTTTTACGAATACACAAAACGTGATGACCTCTTTCAGCAACTCTATCAGTGGCACCTAGACAACCAAGACGAGTATGGCTACTGGCACGACCCCACCACTGACGACCTGACCTCTGCCATGGCAGGTGCGGCGCACAATTTCCACCTGTTCTATAAGCTAAACCAACCCGTACCCCGCTACCGTAAGATCATCGACCACTGCCTGTCGATTCCGAACGAAATATCCTCCGCCTGCATTGACGTGGATATCGCTGATATCCTAGCCCACTTCATGGCGTATGACTACCGCACCGAAGAGATCAGGGCATATCTCCGCAAAAAGCTGGATGACCTCCTAAACATCCAGCAAGCAGACGGCGGCTTTTATGATGTAAGAGAGGGCGTCCGCCTCTTCGACGGCTGGTCAGTCTATCAAGAGCCTCAAGGCCTGTCAAACTGTTTTGCAACCTGGTTCCGCATGATCACTATTGGATTTTGCGCAGAGATTCTATATCCTGGAGCGTTTACCTGGCAATTCCGCCAAGGCATCGGCATCGGATATCGGAACCCAAACTATCTAAGCGGCGGCTTTGTGGAGCCAATCGAACATCCGGCACGTCAATATGCGGCGGATAAGCCCCTTGATGAGGCGGAAACCCAATGTTCCCCAGAGCTTTTGCTCGTCATAGATGAGGTGAAAAAGCGCTTTGGCCACATACAGGCCGACCTGGTCTGCGTCTTTGAGGTAAGTGGTGACGGCGTGTTCACGCTGGATCTGCAAAAGGGTCAGATCACACCGCAAGACAATGAATCCCCCGATTTGAGAGTAATCTTGAGCCTGAAAACACTAAGCGGCATACTCTCCGGCAAAACAAATCCCACCGCCGCCTATGCTTTACGCAAACTCAAACTAAAAGGCGACATGGGCAAAGCCTTGAAACTGGTCGGGGTACTGGGATCATGACAAGACACGAATGCGAGGGCATCCCCTATTTCATCGAAAACGGCCTACCCTACCCAACGGCCTTTTTCCAGCAGGATCACCCACGCCTTGATTTAAGCGGACTCTATCAAACGCCGGAACCCAAAACCTCCTTTTCCAAAGGAGGTGGCTGGCGAAGCCTGACGGAGGTTTTCCCCCTCTCAATCCAAATCCCCGGATGCTTCAACAAAATCGGAGACCCCCTAGAACATTTCGAAGGGATATTACCCTTAGAACACACCTTCGTGTTCCCGGAAGAAAAAACCCCGGGCATCCGCAGACTATGTCTGGAGGGATGTTTTCACACCGCCCAGGTCTGGCTCAATGGCATCCAGCTGGGACAATCCGCTGACCCACACCTTCCAGCTTATTTCAATGTAACTGATATCCTCCATTACGGCGCTGAAAACACCTTGCGAGTTGAGATAGACAATCGGATTTCCCCCTATACCCTGCCGCCCCGGCAGTTTGAGGGACATAAACCCGGTTGGAAACTCTACGCCGGAATATTCCGCCCGGTGTATATCGAGAGTCTGCCAGAGATCTATTGCTTCAAGGCGGATGTACGCACAAGCGGGAATGAAGTCACATGCGATCTGCTCTTTGCCGATGCAGAGGGGCATGTTTCCCATGAAAAACGCCGAGAAGTGATCGAAAATCCCAAACGCTGGAGCCCGCAGTCGCCATATCTTTACACGCTGGAAATTCAGACCCCCTCTAGCCGTCAAACTGTTCGCTACGGTTTTCGAGATATCGACCTCCAAGGCCGTGACATTCGGATCGACAAAACGCCCCTGCAAATCAAAGGCATCTGCCGCCATGAGGAACACTATGACCACGGTCACGCCCTACCGAAAGAAATCACCCGGCGAGAACTCAACATGATAATGGATTTGGGCGGCAATTTAGCCCGCCTATCCCACTATCCCCACTGCGAGGAGGCCTATGATACCTCTGACGAACTGGGTCTGTGGGTGTATGCAGAAGTTGCCAACTATCAAGCCGGCCTGGGAATTATCCAAGGCTTATTCGGCAAGAGTGCAGAGCTCCGCAAAAACAAGTTAGGCATCCGCGGACTGTGGCAACTCCTGCGCAATACACGGCAGTTATCAGATCCTGCTTATCTGGACACCGTAAAACGCTCTTTGACGAAACTCATTGAACGGGAGCGAAATCACCCCTCTGTTCTATTTTGGGGTGTGGGCAACGAATGTTTTAGCATCACCCGAAAAGGAAAGCGCGCCCTCATAGAACTAAAACAACTGGTCACCGATCTCGACAGCACACGCCCGGCAGTATACGCCGCATTCACTGCCCCCGGGGTTACGCCAAAGTTTGAGAAATCCCTGGATGTATTCGATGTAATTTGCATCAACGAATACTACGGCTGGTACTACGGATCCCCGCAGGAGGCAGAGGCCTATTGGCAGAAAATCGCCAAACGCTTCCCCCAGAAGCCTCTCTTATTGACGGAAAACGGAAGCGATTCCTATCTATCAGACCCCGAAAGCCTAGAGAAACAGTGCGATATCCTGCGCGCACACTGGAGCTTGGCGGAGTCCAATCTGCTGACCGGCCTCTGTGTTTGGGTATTCAAAGATTTCGCCTGTCCCGAATACGGAGACGATCTACCCGTTCCAGGACACAACGCCAAGGGCGTGTACACAAAGGACTATGAAGAGAAACCGGTCGCCGAAGTTTTAAGAGAGCTATGGCGGGATACACAAAGAAAGTAGGTGACGAATATGCCCATAAAACCCGGAAAATACACCCATTTCAAAGGCAACAAATACGAAGTCATCGGCACAGCGCTCCATAGCGAAACCCTGGAAGAAATGGTTATCTACCGCCCCCTCCGTGGCAACGGCACCCTATGGGTGCGCCCGGCGGTAATGTGGGACGAGCTTGTAGAACATAATGGGAAGCTTGTTCGGCGCTTTACTTGTGAATCTGACTGCACAGACTACTAAAATAAGGACACACTCTCTATGCCTTTCTTACTCGTACTCCTCGCCCTCATCATCACCTTACCCATCACCGGGCTCGCTTTCTACAAAAAAGAAAACCTACCCGGCATCGCCCTGTGCACGGCGCTCGCCATCCTTGCGTGGCTCTTAGTCCGTGTATTCCCCTTGGCAGGCGCCCCTCTTTTGGGGATTCTGCTGGGAATGGTGCTTGCAAATTTTCCTCTCCCTCTTATACCCAAAAGCCTGAAACCCGGTATAGGCGTTTCGTCTAAGAAGGCATTACAGACAGCAATCGTATTGCTTGGTTTCCAAATGAATCTGCGCACTGTACTAGAGTTGGGCGGCCATGCCCTTATCCTCATCGCAGTCGCCATCGCGGCGGCACTGATAACAGCGTATCTCGCCGGCAGAGTAATCGGCATTGGTGGCAAGGAGCAAACCCTCATCGGAGTGGGAACTGCCATCTGCGGCGGCTCTGCTATCGCGGCGGTCTCACCCATCCTAAACGCAAAGGAAGACCAGGTAGCGCGTGCCATTGCAACCATCTTCCTATTTAATGTAATTGCCGCATTTTCCTTCCCCCTCCTCGGTCATCTGTTCGGCATGACAGATAACCACTTCGGCATATGGGCAGGCAGTGCCATCAATGATACCTCTTCTGTTGTGGCGGCAAGCTTTGCCTATAGCGAGGCGGCGGGTAGAGCGGCAACTGTCGTCAAGCTCACCCGCACACTGATGATTATCCCCTTCTGTATCATACTCTCCATCAGGCAGACACGCCAAACGAAAGGTACACACACAGGCTTTCATTTGCACAAGACTTTCCCCTGGTTTGTGCTGGGTTTTGTGATTGCCTCTCTGCTTCGCTCCACAGAGCTGATTCCCCTGGAAATTACGGTCTTTTTGGGAAATATGGGTAGATTCCTCATCGCCATCGCCATGACAGCCATCGGCCTTAGCTGTAATATCCGAGACTTGATCGAAAAGGGAAGCAAACCCATTTTACTCGGCGCTTGCTGTTCCTTGCTCACAGCAGTCGCTACCTTCGGCGCACTTCGTTTGCTCAACTTTTAGGAGGCACAAAACCATCATGACATACACAAACACCCAAAAAGGCATCTTTATCGCACGTCCCAATCGCTTTATTGCCCATGTGGAGACCGCAGGCAAAATCGAAATCGCCCATGTAAAAAACACCGGACGATGCAAGGAACTGCTCATTCCGGGCGCAGAGGTGATTCTACAAAAATCAGACAATCCCACCCGAAAGACCCAATATGATCTAATCGCCGTCTGGAAAAACCAACGGCTCATCAACCTAGACAGCAGTGCGCCAAACAAAGTGTTTTTGGAGTATCTGAAATCCGGACAATATATCGGCGGGATCACCCACATCAAGCAAGAAGCCGCATACGGCGACAGTCGCTTTGATTTTTATGTGGAAGCCGGCACCCGCAAAATCTTCATCGAAACAAAGGGCGTAACCCTGGAACACGGCGGCATCGTACAATTCCCCGACGCCCCAACAGAGCGGGGCGTAAGACATGTAAACGAACTGCGGCAATGTGTCACCGAAGGCTATGAGGCACATGTGGTGTTCATCATCCAAATGCAGGATGTACAATACTTCACCCCCGCCACTGACATCCACCCGGCTTTTGGCGCGGCACTCATCGAGGCGGAAGAAGCAGGGGTGAAGATAGCGGCATTTGATTGTCATGTAAGTGAGGATCGTTTGTCCATTGACAAACCTGTTTTGGTGAAACTTTGATCTGGACAGCAAAAAGCGGCGACATTTCATATGAAAATGCCCGCCGCTTTTATGGGTTATGGCATGGGACGTGCTTATCGCACGCAACCGCGGAAAATGCTTATTTGGTGTACAGGAAAAAACACTTTTCGTAGTGTATAAGTACTAAAACTCAGCTATCATCCGATGTCTTAAATTACTGAAAAAATTTGTTTCTCTAAATACATAGATTACTTCCAAAGCGTTTCGCTCCAGTTCAGTTAGCGTGTGATCCACATTATCATCCCCTTCAAAACGTATGGTTTCTCCTCTTGAAGCTAACATGCGTTCTAAATCACGATCTGAAACAGACCGGAAGGTTCTGCTCTCCCGAATTTCACTGCCGTGAATGATATCACGATCAGCGTCGCGCCCCATGGTAAAGGTGATTGTTTCGCCATCTTCTAGGCGAAGCCTTGCTCTGTCTGCAAAAATCCAACCATTTCTGTAAAATCCAACGGTTAGTGAAATGCTGTTGGCTCTTGTCGTTGTATAGGGGACAAATGAATGCTCTCTACTCAAACTTGTGAGACCGCGGTAGAAAATGTTTGCAACATCATCAAAAGAGTCATATTGAATTTCCACCCGATCAAGCATTGCAATCATCGGCTCTAAATGTGCTAAAATCAAGAAAGCAGAGTCCGTGTCCAGTATTGTATCGCCCATTTCTTCTATGTACCGGAGTACAAATTCTTCCATGCCTAGGAAGTCGCCGGCATTGCGTAGGGAAACAAGCTCATTGCCACGCTCTTCATCTCTGAAAAAGTCATGTTCTATAAAATATCCGACTGTGAGCGGGAATTGACCGAAATCGTAATCTGTTGGGTTATCTGCGCAGATGAGGAACAGGCGCCATTCTCCAAATATTGCAGAGCCATGCGTAAAGTTGAGACCGTCAGGCATATGTGGACGTAGTTCGTCTAAAAAATCATTGCCCAGTGTGCCTTGGGAATTGCTTGTTGCTCTGAAAATAATAGTACCCGGAGTGTCAGCCTCGGTGCTTTGATAAGTAAATAAGCGCAAGGTTCCGTTGCTCGTGGTTTCTACAACAGTCCCATCGTCCATATAAAACCGATTGATCGGAAGCCAGTTGGTCAAGTCGCGCTCAATGATATTAAGAATTTCCTCTATTGTAACCCCTAGTCCATTATGGGGAGGCAGTTCGTCCTCCGGCGCTTCGGGTTCTTCGGACGTTTCAGGTATCTCTACCGTGGTGTCTGCTACGTCGCCAGGCACTTCGGTCTCCTCATCCTCATCCCCTCCGCATGCAACCATGGTAAGCGCAAGCAAAAGAGCTAGAAATAATACAAAAATTTTTTTCATCCCAATCCTCCATATATTCTTTTATGCCCCATCAAGAGACACGAAAAGAATACCATATATATATATATCAAGAGGTTTCCAGGGATTTCATTGTACCGAGTATAAATTCCCTACACAATTCCCTCACTGCCCTGCCCGCAACGCGCGGCCAGCCCTCCGAAACGCCTCTTCATCCAGCACACCCTGATCCAGTACCCTGAGTCCATTGAGAAATACCGTCTCAATCCCAAAGGGCTCATTGCGGTCAGGCGTGCCATGTTTCAGCGCGTCCTCGTCAAAAACCGTAATATCCGCAAAAGCGCCCGGTCTGATATACCCTCTGTCCTGAAGCGAAAATCGGTCGGCAACCGCACCTGTCATCTTCCGTATCGTCCGAGGCATGGTATCTCCGGCGCCATTGAGGGAAAGGTGCAAAAACTTCGGGAAACAATCATAGATCGCCGGGTTCTGCACCCCATGTTCCTCCACCCAGGCATCCGTCATATAGAGCACATGATCATGCTTCGCCAGCGCCTGATTGATCTCCGGCGTATTATAAGGACGCATGATGACACGTCCGGCAAAATTGCTGATCTCACACAGATGGAGATAGGCATCCAAGTCACTCATTCCAAGCTCCCGGGCAATCTGGTGGACAGTCTTTCCCTCATATTGTTCATTGCCCTCTCCCACATAGGCGATCTTGATATTGTCAAAGCCAAAACCCAAAAGCCGGGTCGTGATCTTGACCATCAGAGAAAACTTCAGCTTATTGAAGGGCTTCCGCTTCTCCTCAGGGCTCATGGCTTGATACCACACAGGCATAATAACCGTAATCACCGAAACCCCGTTGTCGTTGGCATAGATGTCAAACATCGTATCCGCACCCTTTGCACGCATCCGCTCTAAAATCTCCACAAGCTCGTCCTTACACCGGAGCGACCGCTCTCCCACAAAAATGGCGTGGGAATATTGGAGCTTCAATGCGCTTCCATCCACCATCTCTTCCAACTCATCCAGCGCACGCAGGAGATGGGGTCTGCCAAAGAGATTCGGATATGCCATAGATACCGCACTGCACGCCCGGGGATGTACAGCAAGAGGCAGATCATACTTTTCACAGAGCTTGGCAACCTGTTTCAGTTCCGCCTTCTGCGCATAGAGCCCCGGCTCATACATCAGCCCCAGAGAAAGCCCGCAAGCGCCCGCTTTCAGCCCCTCTTCCAAAAGGGAAAGCATCCGCTCACATTCCGCCTCTGTCAAAGCGCGATTTTCATACCCGCTTACGCTCGCCCGAGCAGTGCCATGTCCCAGCATCACCGCCAGATTCATGGGCATATTGCGGTCTATTGCATCGAAGTATTCCGGAATCGTCGCGTATTCCCCTGTCACACCCTCAAAATGAAACAGTCCCGCACCGGTCTTGTCCTTGTGTGCAGTCTCCGGTTCAAATCCAACCGCGGAGATTCCGCAGTTACCCGCAATAAAGGAAACGATTCCCTGCCGCACAAAGGGTTCAAAGTATTTCACCGGCTCCTTTTTAATCGCGTACCAATCATTATGGGAGTGGGCATCAATAAACCCGGGCGCTAAGGATAAGCCCCCGAGGTCAACAAGCTCTGCATCCGCCTCCTTGAGCCCTTCCCCAACTTCAACAATTCGCTCCCCATCTAAGAGGACATCACCCAAAAATGGCTCCCCTCCGGTACCATCGTAGATCAGCGCGTTTTTCAGTAGCGTTTTCATGGATGCACTCCTCACTTCAAAGGCTGGTTTCTTGCTGGTATTCTATCGTACTTTTCTTATGCTTGCAAGTTTGTTACAGACTTGACGAAGTCTCCCGATTCGTGATATGGTGGCTTGGTGATTTCCAGATGCACAAACTACATAAAGAGGGATGGTCATTGAAATGAAACGAAACAATCGCTGGCTCATTATCGGGGTCAGTTTTATCGCAAATGTCATTGTCGGCTCCGCTTACGCATGGAGTGTGTTTGCCAGCGCCTTGATTGCCCAGTTCGGATTCACAGGCCCTCAGGTAAGCTTTGCCTTTACCCTTTCCCTCGGCCTAGTACCCATCGCTATGATTTTAGCGGGAAAACTCCACGGGAAAATCGGTCTCCGTCTGACTGTTTTGCTGGGCGGCATCGTCTACGGCGCAGGATTCGCCCTGGCAGGGTTCACCCAAAGCATTGTGATCCTCTACTTAACATACGGCACCCTAGGCGGTTTCGGCATCGGCTTCGTCTATGGAAGCACGATTCCAAACTCCGTCAAATGGTTCCCGGACAAGCGGGGTTTAGCAGGCGGGATCATCGCAGGCGGCTTTGGTCTCGGCGCTGTTGTGTTCGCGCCCCTATTTAGTTCCTTCATCGGCACCATCGGGGTACTGCAAACCTTCACCATATTCGGCATCATCCTTGGCGCAGTCGTAATCCTCGCTTCCCTCCTCATCGTCCCGCCGCCCCCAGACTTCAAACCCGCCGGATGGACACCCCCTGCAGTCGGAACCGCCGCTGTAAACACCAACCTGAATCTCGGTGTGGGCGGCATGTTAAAGACCCCCAGATTCTACGTTCTCTGGCTCATGTATACCCTTGCATGTACCACAGGTCTGATGATTATCTCCCAGGCTTCTCTCATCGCCCAAGCCGGTGCCGGCGTCACGGCTGAGGTGGCGGCTGTCGCAGTCACATCCCTGGCTTTAGCCAACACCGGAGGCCGCTTCTTCTGGGGCGCAGTCTCCGACAGAATCGGACGTTATCCCACCCTGATCTTAATGTATGCAGTGACTTGCGTATCTCTAGTTCTTCTAAGTTTCGCGCCCAGCTTTGTACTGCTCGTCATCGCACTGATGGGCATCGGCCTATGTTTCGGCGGATTCTTGGGCGTATTCCCCTCTATCACAGCGGAGAATTTCGGCGCTTTGAACCTGGGGATGAATTACGGCGTCATGTTCACCGCCTTCGGTGTAGCCGCCTTTGTCGGCCCCCAATTGGCCGCAAGCATCAGGGAAACAACCGGCAGTTACGTCGCGGCATTTATTACCACTGTCGTGATGAGTGCAGTTGCCATCGTGATTACAATCGGACTGTACCTATCACGGAAAAAAAGGGTAGCATGACGATATCCTCGTAGGGCGCAACGCAATACGAAGGTTTTGATCCCGTAGGGGCGATCGCCCCCGATCGCCCGTGACCTACGATTTCTGCCGCATGATTGGTAGTGGCATGAAATGTTAAAACATACGGACGACCGAGACGGTCGCCCCTACATCCCGAAACAAAAAGCCATCGTATGACACATAGTCATACAATGGCTTTTCCTGTTTCTCATAGGCCTCTACTTATACCATCACGTCCGCAAGCACCTTAGATTTCAGCACAATCTCGCCCTCCGCGCCGATCGCTTCCACCGTGTCACCGGCTTTGATCGACCCCTCTAGCAAGAGCTCCGCCGCCTTGTCCTCTACCGCCCGCTGGATCGCACGACGGAGAGGCCTTGCGCCATAGATGGGGTCAAATCCTTGCTCTGCCAGAATCTCTACTGCAGAATCTTCCACGATGAGACCCAGTCCAATGTCCTGCATCCGCGCCGTGACAACCTGTAGCATGTTCTTTGCAATCTCGGCGATATCCGCCCGAGAGAGCTGGTGGAACACAATGGTCTCGTCAATCCGGTTGAGAAATTCCGGTCTGAAAGTGCGTTTTAAGTCTTCCATGACTAGTGTGCGAATATCTTCCAAATCCCGAACTTCTTTTTCGTCTTTCCGCTCAGAGGCAAACCCAAGAGGATTCTTACCCTTCTCCGTGATATTCTTCGCACCCACATTGCTTGTCATCACAATGATGGTGTTCTTAAAGTCTACCCGTCTGCCCTGTCCGTCTGTTAGATGACCATCTTCCATGATCTGGAGCATGATGTTAAATACATCCTCATGCCCTTTCTCAATCTCATCAAAGAGTACCACGCTGTAGGGCTTCCGCCGTACTTTTTCTGTCAGTTGACCGCCCTCATCATATCCTACGTATCCAGGCGGTGAGCCGATGAGTTTGGAGACCGTGTGCTTTTCCATAAACTCACTCATGTCCACACGGATCATGGCATCCTCGTCTCCGAACACAGCTTCCGCAAGAGCGCGGCAGAGTTCAGTCTTTCCGACTCCGGTTGGCCCAAGGAATAGAAAGCTACCAGTGGGACGCTTCGGATCTTTCAGCCCCACACGCCCCCGGCGGATCGCCCGGGACACAGCACGGACAGCCTCATCCTGTCCCACAACCCGCTGATGGAGAATCTCCTCCATCTTGAGCAGTCGCTGGCTCTCGTCTTCTGTGAGGCTCATGACAGGAATCCCTGTCCAGCCGGAGACCACAGCCGCGATATCTTCCGCTGTTACACTCTTACCCAGACCAGAACGCGCCTCTTCCCAGCGTTTGCGGTGCTCTTCCATCTCTCTCAGCACCGCGTTCTCCTCATCACGGAGAAGCGCCGCCTTTTCAAAGCTCTGGCAACGGATTGCCTCTTCTTTTTCCGCCCGGAGATGCTCGATTTTGATTTCAAGGGCTTTCACATCCTCCGGCGCCGTCAGGCTCTCCATCCGTACCCGGGAAGATGCCTCGTCAATCAAGTCAATGGCCTTGTCCGGTAGGAATCTATCTGCAATATACCGGCTTGACATGGTGACAGCGGCCTCAATTGCCTCGTCTGTGATCTGGAGCTTATGGTGCGCCTCATATTTGTCTTTTAACCCGTGGAGGATGCGGATACTCTCTTCCTCTGTAGGCTCATCCACCATCACAGGCTGGAATCGCCGTTCCAAAGCCGCGTCTTTTTCAATGTGTTTTCTATACTCTTCCAAGGTAGTAGCGCCAATCACTTGAAGCTCTCCTCGTCCCAGAGCTGGCTTTACAATGTTCGCGGCATCCACCGCACCCTCAGCGGCGCCGGCACCGATGATGGTATGGAGCTCGTCAATAAAGAGGATGATGTCCCCCGCTTTCTGCACTTCTTCCATCGCCGCCTTAATCCGCTCTTCAAAGTCACCCCGGTACTTCGTTCCAGCCAGCATCCCGGTGAGGTCGAGGGATACAATGCGCTTGTCCCGCAAGTCTTCCGGCACATCTCCTGCGATAATCCTTTGGGCAAGTCCCTCTGCGATTGCGGTTTTACCCACACCCGGCTCTCCGATTAAAACAGGATTGTTCTTGGAGCGTCTGCTCAAAATCTGGATCACACGGCTAATCTCTTGATCTCGTCCAACCACAGGGTCAAGCTTCCCGGCGGATGCCGCCTCTGTGAGGTCACGGCTGAATTGATCCAGGGTCTTCGTCTCTTCTCTGCGCTTTTTCCCGCGGGGCGTAGCCCCTCCGCCGCCGGAGAGGTCAAGGGAACCAAAGGCATTCACCACATCTGTGTACATGCGGTTTAAGTCCACACCAACAGAAGAGATCAGCTTTGCCGCCACGCTCTCATGTTCCCTCAAAATACCCAGGAGCAAGTGCTCTGTCCCCACATAGCGGTGTCCTAGCTGAGAGGCACTGCCCACAGCCAGCTCAATCACACGCTTTGCGCGAGGTGTGAGTCCCTGAGTCGGCTGTCCCGGTTCTCCCCGACCCACATATTTCTCCACCAGATCAGTGAGCAGATCCGTCTCCAGACCAAAGTCCGTGAGTATCTTTTGTGCCACACTGCCATGCTCCCCGGAGAGGCCAAGCAAAATATGCTCTGAGCCCACATACCCGTGTCCAAGCTCCGCGGCATATCCATGTGCAAGCTCGATGGCTTCCCGAGCTCGCTCTGTAAATCGTTCTTCGTAACGCATAGTCACACTTCCTTTCTATGTATCGGTGGAACACAATGCCCCGTATAGTCCATGTCTTTCGTAGGGGCGGCCATTGGCCGTCCGCTGTCTGATGGTTGATTTTCGTAGGGGACACGTTTGCCCCTAGCCTCCTTTTCCAAAGGAGGTGGCAGGCGAAGCCTGACGGAGGATTCTGATCTGCGGAATGTGCATCAGGGACAATCCTCAGTCCGCTTCGCGGACAGCTCCTTTGGAAAAGGAGCCTAAGGGCAATCCTACTCCGCCTGTTCCAGACGATGGATCTCATCCCGCAGTTCTGCCGCCCGTTCGAAATTCTCTGTCTCAATCACAGACCCCAGTTCCGCCCGCAGGGCATTCAGGTGCCTACGCTCTTTCAGCGACACATCCGCCTCCAGGGGGATCTTGGCCTCACCGGGCTCCGGCACAACACGGGATGCCGTGTGCGCAAAGGCGGAATCTCTCCCTTGGTTCATCCCCGGGCGATTGCCCAGAAATGCCTGTTCCAAAAGGGAACCGCCAAAGAGACTGCTGGAAAACAGATCCGAAAGCCCGCCAAACCGCCCTGCACCTCCAGAGCGGACAGCGCCCTGTAGCTCCGCCGCACAGTCTGCGCAGAGATCAATCTCGTGCATCTGTCCATTTATGTTCACTTGATAATGAAAGCTGGCGTTTTGTACGCCGCATTGTTGACAATTCATAATAAAACCCTCCTAAAGTTTATTCCGATGCGATAAGTAGTAACTGTTTTAAAATCGACGCTCGCAATGCATTGCGCATAAGTTGCGGCGCCGGTTGCAGAGCTCGGTCACCCAAGGCTGTGGCCATCATACGGATCAAATCCGGCGCAAGGGTTCCATGGTCTAACAGATTCTGCAAAAAGGCCTCTGCCCTTCGTGTGTCTAACTCATCCCCGACGGCGTTTAGCGTGTGCATCACCAGCTGTTTCGGATCACTTGACACCCGCCGAATACGAATAAATCCGCCGCCGCCTCGTCTGCTCTCTACAATGTATCCATGTTCCGGCGAGAAACGTGTCGCAATGACGTAGTTAATCTGACTCGGCACACAGCCAAACCGGCTTGCAAGCTCCGCCCGCTGTAGTTCCGCTAATCCATCTGACTCCCGCAGTGCATCCGCGATAAATTCCGCGATTAAATTGCTCATACCCATATGTGTCATCTCCAAATCTGACTTTGACTTTCTTTGACCTTTTATATTATAAACCTTCCGAGTATGATTTTCAAGTTCTATTTTGACCTTTCTTGACCATTCCAAAGAAACTACTTTAACTTATCTCTCTCTTACGCTTGCTTTTTCGTCTTTTCTCTTATTTTCAGCCTCTTTCACACTCTGACTTTTCTTTTTCTCCCGCCTGGGGGCACGGTCTGTATGCGCCATACTCCGCCCCTCTTGCTCCAAGTCTGGAAATGCACTTCCTTCTATGCTATTTCTAGGCATTTTTGCACCCTCCTATCCCTAGATGCTTGCCAAGATTTCTCTTTGTTATACAAATTTGAAAAAGCGCATTGACTTTTTTGCAGAACGTAGTACAATG
>Ga0123352_10004113_pt1 | contig 21331 bp, 20 predicted proteins | sample TergutLab28metaG_FD_89700 | JGI IMG/M metagenome (GOLD analysis project Ga0123352, IMG submission 89700) | Labiotermes labralis P1 segment gut microbial communities from Petit-Saut dam, French Guiana - Lab288 P1 | ecosystem: Host-associated > Arthropoda: Insects > Digestive system > Gut ...
TGGTAGTACTGGTGGTGGTGGTAGTAGTAGTAGTGGTAGTAGCAGCAGTAGTAATAGTAGTAGTAGTAGTAGTGGTAATAGTAGTAGTAGTGGTAGTAGTAGTAGTGGTAGTAGTGGTGGTGGTGGTGGTAGTAGTGGTAGTAGCAGCAGTAGTAGTAGTAGTAGCAGTAGCAGTGGTAGTAGTAGTAGTAGTAGTAGTAGTAGTGGTAATAGTGGTAGTAGTAGTGGTAGTAGTGTTGGTGGTGGTAGTAGTAGTGGTAGTAGCAGTAGTAGTAGTAGTAGCAGTGGTAGTAGTAGTAGTAGTGGTAGTGGTAATAGTGGTAGTAGTGTTTAGTGTTGGTGGTGGTAGTAGTGGTAGTAGCAATAGTAGTAGTAGTAGTAGTAGCAGTAGCAGTGGTAGTAGTAGTAGTAGTAGTAGTAGTAATAGTAGTAGTAGCAGCAGCAGTGGTAGTAGTAGTAGTAGTAGTAGTAGTAGTAGTATTAGTAGTAGTAGTCACAAAACACTTCCCTCAAAATTTTTCATATTGCAAACAAATTAACAAAACAGGCAATGTAACAGAACAGTAAACTTTATACTTATCGGCTAACCTAACAGCTTGATTGTCCGATTTTAACCACACCTGGAGTTTCTCGATAGATTTTCATGAAAGCCCTCCATACCTAATTTCGCGTATATCCGTCTGGTGGAAGTCGCGCTGATACATGCGGACAGATAGGCATACGCCTGCATGACGAAACTATCAGAAGCGTTTCGCGACTATGCGAAAGCTCCTAAACAACTGGCTGAGAAGAAAGAAGTCCCGAGAATCTTAGGGCACTATCATGGGCTTTGCCCCAAATTAATAGGGAGGACCCCTATTTCATAACATCCCCGTGCATCGGCCGGGTTCCGAACCCGATCCCCAAGAATACAGGTCATAAATGTTATTGCTGTAGAAGTACTTTCGGAATTGGCTGTAATACTGTAAATCTGCGGACCAAACGCTGACACTCGCACGAATAAAAAGGTAGAGGTTGTTTGGAAAAATGGGTGTGGAGGAGGAAATACAGACCTAAGAACGAGGGAGTGACAGGAATATGGATAAAAATTTATAATAAGGAGCTTCACATTTTCAAACGTCACCAAACATTAATTGGGTTATCAAAGTGAGGGGTGAAAGATATTGCTGACATGCAGCGCTCAGCAGAGGGCTCAGGAATGCACTCAACATTTTAGTCTGACACAAATGAGGTCACTCGAAAACCCGGACAGTTGAAGAGGGAACAATTTCAAATGTCTTAAAGGAAACGTTTTGTGGTTGTGGACTGCTTTCAAATGTCTCATGACAGCTGTACTCCAATTACAGGACAGTCGGAGGATGGTCATAGCGCAAGTAATCTTCACTAATTAAAATACAAAAAACGTCGACAGACAGACATACTAATACCTGCACCTCTCTTGCGTGACCGACCGCAGAGATGAATGCTTGCTATGTCTCGTAGGGGGGTTACTCACACTTTGTTCCTGAATGGTTCAATTGTACTCTCTCAGAGACATTGTTTCCACAAGGATTACCCACGCTGATAAAGCTGAGATAGCAGGCAACAGGCTCGCTATCACCACGAAGTGGCCTCTTCAAAGCAAGCAAACAAGCATCCAAATTACTAACAGCACGCTGTACCTGCATGCCTTGTTTCCGAAGCGTGATGACAGAGTCCACGAGTGCCACTGATACACACGGATTATTTACTGTACTTAGAAGAGTCTGTTTTGGTTCACAGTCTTAAGAAGAGCAAAAAGTGATGAATTCATTGTATCCATCTCTTCCTGCGGTGATACGATAAAAAAAAAAGGGAATGGAATATCTGTGTATAATACTGGTAGAGGAAGGGGCTAATTAAGCTTAAGCTTTAAGGCCCCTCACTTGCACGGACCTCTTTCAAGGCCCTTGGATTGGCCCTAGAGTTGCCCTATAAATGCACTGAAATCTTAATAGCTCACATATGAAAGAAGCTTGTTAGAGTTTTCCCCATTTTTTACAGCAATTCTGAAAATTTACTAGACCTTAACAATAACGAGTTACGAACCTGAAAGAAAATTTTTTAAACTATCAGTAATAAAAAGTATATTTCGAAAAACCATGCTAGTGGGCACATTGAATTATTTTTGTATTCTCTCAATGGAATATGATGTTACAAAATCTTTGTTATATGAAGACGTTATCAAAGAGTAAGCTGCCAAAAAAATAGCAAAATATTATGAAAGATGTGTGTCATGCAGTTAATTAAAACAATTATTGTGTTATTTTGCTGGGTTTTGTGATGTTTGCAGTATTTGTCAGCTTTTTTAAATTTGCAATTTTTAGTGACGTCTTTTCTCATTCTAAAGAAATATTCACTTTCGTACCGAATTTCCTATTAGTAATTTTGTATCCCCCCGCCCTTTTTAAAGAGGACCCAAACAACTGTAAAATTTGTAGGCCCCACAAAAGCTGGATCCGCCCCAGGGTAATGGTTTATGAGCGCATGTATTTTCCGAAGGCATCGTCACGGATCAGCGGTTAGAACAGGTTGCTTGCCCTCTTCTGTGGTACGGACAACTTCGGGCATAATTTGGTATGCATGCGGTCAACATGAAATTAAACACATAAATGAAAAATAGATAAATATAATCGTGGTGGGTGGGGGCAAATACCCCTCCAATATTTTTTCTATATAGGAATTTTTTGGCTACAGATTTGAAGAAGGGAAATTTCAAAATTTTGATTGAGAATGGGTAAAGGGCTGTATGTATATTAACCTTTTGGCACCGGAATTATTTTTTTAATTTTAACACACCCTGTATATAAAATGTGAATAATACCGGAACCAAATACGTTAGAATTATGAAACAAACTGCATTTTTAAGAGAAAAAAAAGGAGAATATATACCACGTTTAAAATACTCAGTACCTATATTTGTTGAATAAATATATAAAATGCAACTTTAGAAGTTAGCGTTGCGGTACGACCAATACAGTTGACATTAGGCGTCAAAAGGTTAAGGACTGGTTCAAACCAATCCTTGCCCACTTTATTATAACTTGACTTCCTCGTAAATTAAAGTTCCTAACACCCACGTTCGATTTTTCTCTTCTGCGCCGCCCCCCTCCCTCCCACCGCTGTGTTATCAGCCAAGCGACGCCTATGCCGTATAATTTCATCCAGCGTCTCCCACCACAGATGTATTCCAACCCCGACAAAGAACTACCCCTAACACTCCTACAACAAAATATGCGGTCACTTCGGAATGCGTCATTAGCGGTAACTTGGCTCTCACAGTTTGCCAGGAAACGAGCGGAAATACTTCGGCGTTGTCCAGTACCTCGACTTTACCACGGAAATTGCTATATGTCGCTTTTTCACTTAAAAAGTCTAAGCGACAACATAACACAGGTTGAGAAAACCATGTTGAACGAGAGCTACTGGTTAAATGGGTCTGTGTTAGAGAGTGCGGGAATAAACATAACGCTCTCTTGATAAAGTGCGAAGGGTGAGGAGACTCTGAGGGCTTCGTGGATATTCCGACGGACAGAAGTACGCATGTGAGACAAACATAATTGTTTTCAAAACTTTATTCAGAAAACATGAAGGGAAGATGCTACTCAGGTATGAGAATGATATTAAAATGGATCTTAAATAACTGGTTTGTGAGACTGTAAAATGAATACATATGGCTCAGGACAGAGACAATTGAAGGCGTTTGTAAATACGGTAACGTCAGGCATTTTATAATTTGAGAAAAATTTAGAAACAGTGAACTTGGAACGAACAGCTCTTCTTCTGTTCTTTCTATTGTCAACGTTGTATTAAAATATGTCTGAAGTGCGAGCGAATTGCAGTAGATTGGAAGTAAACCAATGACATATATATATATATATATATATATATATCTAAAGGTAAAGTGATCCCGTTACAGGCCCGGTGTGGCCCAGAGGGTGGGTAGAGGTATAGCTCTCTACCCTTCCATGACCGCGGCACTAGAAGGGGGTGAGTGGTCAGCAGCACGCCCCGGCCGCACTTTACCCCCGGGGAAAGACCCGGTACCCATTTTACGGGAGGCTGGGTGGGCCCCAGGGCCTGTCTGGACGGGCGTAAAATCTTGTCCCCACCAGGATTCGATCCCGGACCGTCCAGCCCGTAGCCAGTCGCTATACCAACTGAGCTACCCGGTCCACCCACACACATACACACACACACACACACACATATATATATATATATATACATTATATATATAAATACACAACAGCTTTTTTTTGTGACAATATGATCTCAGCATAAAGGCCTTCTTTGCGTGGTACAGAGTTACTTCATTTCGTACAGTTGAATTAAAACAAAAAATAAAACATAAATCACAGTTTATATTACTGGCTTAAACAAAGCAAATATCAGACACGTGTCTCGTATAAAAAGTTATACTACGTAGTTAATTAAAGTATATCTGTAATATACTACAAATTACTGCATGACGAATAAATTAGCAAGCGTAATACGTACCTTGGTATAAGGTGCTCTCACAAGATACACGAAACAAAAGGATAGCTCATATAGGCCCTTTGTTGTACTCTTTGCCAAGTAGTTCTATTATCTGGGCGATTAAATCAAGCAGGTTATGAGGGGAGGAACAGGTAAGTTAGTCGGCAAGGAAATGGTGAAAAATGAATGAAAAATTTTAATCAAGAACTTGAAAAGTAGGAAACCATTTTTCAAGACTCACTCTTAAAAAAAATAATGGTAACATGAAGCACAGTTAGACGTCAAAGGATCATGGGATGTGTCTTGAACAGGACAATGAAAACGTGGAGTCCAGAAACTGTGATGAATTCTTCTAACAGCAAATCAGTTACCAAATTCTCAAACCGGACTTTGTTTACGGAGTTGGTCGTTTAGTACGTACCTTGGACTCCTACGTATCTTGCCTTCTTCACTGAAAAGAAAACAAAAAATGTAGATTAGTCTCTGTGTGTCAAAATACACAGAAATAAAATATAAAATTGGATGGGTTTACGGCATTTGATAGTGTACTTAATTTAGTATGCTTCCTTCCCTTAGTTCTGACTAATAAGTGCCGTCTCTTGAAAATCTAACGTATATCTCATTTCCAATAATTAATGGAAAGAAAGAACAAAGAATCTGGGAAAAATATTTCTCATCTGGTTGGTCTAAAGAGTGTATCTTTGATTTATATGTGCGTTGTGCACATTTTTTGCAATATACTTCCTTACATTTAAGTGTTATTCCCTGTTAAAAATTATAATTCTGAAATAATATCTTCCTAGGGGCGAAAATGTAAAATAAATAGTGGTATTACGTCCCGCGAGATTTGAGATTCTCAGAGCGGCGACGCTGTTTGCATCAGTTTTTATTTTTATGAGAGGAAAAATACACACACAAAAACTAATAAAAAACATACTGAATAATTATAAAATAATAATACTTGTTGGATGTCGTGTCGTGTCGACAATGATAAAAACACAGTTCACTCCTTGTTTGTTAAAAAACTGAGTCAACAACTTTGTAGACAAATCGGAATTAGCATGAACTCGCATACCTTGAAAAATGGCAATGAAATAATGATGCAGAAGTTTAAACACATGTAAAATAAATATAGAAGAAACAATAGCACAAGACAAGACAGGCAATGCACCTGGAACATAACATTTAGGCGAGTTCGTGTAACCACTGTTGCGGTGGAAAAACAATAAATATTTCATATTCTGAGTATGTGTGTGTAGTGTTAGGTATCCAGCCTGCAATATGCATGCGCCACACTGTCATATGTGGCCTGTCTGGCTCTACGATATTTTTCAACATTATCTCTTAAACGGCACGATATTCGGGGAAAAAAATTTTATTGAACATAAAATGTGGGATTTGATTTTCTCTACTACGTTTGTCTGAAATATGTCTCATTCTAAGAAGAAATGAGCAAGATATGATCAAGAATTTATAGTGGTTGTCACGTAAAGTATTGGTTATTCTTGTGAGATTTCAATGAAAATTAACTATTCTCAAGGGCTCTTCGAAAAATACTCCAAACCAAATTTCATTAAAATCCGTCCAACGGAAAGCTAGTTTTTTCATGCAGACAGACGGACGGATATGGCGAAGCTAATAGTCCCTTTTGCAATTTTGCGAACGCGCCAAAGAAGTAAAGCACAAATTACATAACTGACACGTTGTACAAATTAACGATGATATATAAAAATTATAGCCCGTCCCAGTGACCGCTAGGTCTAAGGAGTAGGTCTACGGCCGCTCGCCTGCTGAGATTGTGGGTTCGAATCCCACCGTCAGCATGGATGTCTGTCTGTTGTGAGTGTTGTGTGATGTCAGGTAGAGGTCTCAGCGACGCGCTGATCACGCGTCCAGAGGAGTCCTACCGAATGTGATACGCCATTGTGTGTGATCTAGAAACCTCAAGAATGAGGAGGCCATGGCCCGCGTTGGGCCGCAGCGCCACAGGAAAAAAATAAATATACATAAAAATTATAAGAAGCCTGATGCAGTTGCACAGCTGCTTTCTAAAGACTGGGACACCTCTTCAAACCGTTTTTACCGCAGATGCAACCGGTAAAATGAATCATAACTACGGCAATAATGCACCTTCTCCCATACTACAACCTACTGTACACGTCCCTTTGTTTCAGACGGTCTGGAAAAATTCTGATTTTGGTAACATAAGATATTGTAACAGTTCTTGTTGTACGTGTAACTGCTCTGATACATGTTACGAATACGTTTCGCTGTTCTCTGCGCTTTTACTCTGCATATGTTGATGGCCGTTAATAAAAATGAAATACTTTAACACAATATAAATATACTAAATTAAAACTTGAGGGTTGTTTGACCGTGCATCTTCCTCATGAAATAAAGTGAAATGCCAACTTGATGCAACTAGGTAATTTTATTGAAGTATTCTTAGCTCTACATGTTTCGGACGCAGACGCCCATCATCAGGAGAATTAGATGTTGAGTTGCAGCATATGGTTTTCTGCACCGAGTTTGTGGATGGGTGGTGGTCTTGAGAGCCGCTGCCATCCGCACCGCACACACGACCTACGCAGCGGCTCTCAAGACCACCACCCATCCACAAACTCGGTGCAGAAAACCATACGCTGCAACTCAACATCTAATGCCCCTGATGATGGACGTATGTACCCGAATCATGTCGAGCTAAGAATACATCAATAAAATTACCTAGTTGCATCAAGTTGGCATTTCACTTTATTTCATACTAAATTAAACTACATGCAGAGTCTGTTTTTTTTTTTGTTTAGATAATGGTATCTGCGTAATTCACTGCCATTATGTAATATTCTCAACAGATCCTCGTTTTACCTGCTGTCGAGAAATTATTTAAAATAGCCACGATCACATGAATCTGACATATAGGCCCATTTAGGTATAAAAACCCGCTGCGCGTTTTATAACTTTTAGGCCCCAGTGTTTACGTACCACAAAATTACAAAATAAAAAATGCAACATTCTGCATTCTTAATTTTACCCTTTCGCATTAACTGACCGCTTTTTATAACCGAGATGGACAGTGTTTAGTGTCCGGTAGAAACTGGGTCTTTAAATAAACATATTATATTTCGTCTTTATTATTTTAATATATAATTATAAATCCCCAGAATTACGTGATATTCTTAATGCTTGGTGTTCAGGAAGTTGTATAATACAGCGATGATCATATTAACCTTTTATAGACGAAGCGCAGACCGCTTTCTTTAAAGACCCGGTTCGTATCGCGCTGTAAACACTTTTCATCTCGGTTATAAAAACCAATCAGTTTATGGTGTAAGGCGCAAAAGTCTATTTGATCTGAGATAAATACAAAACACAAACATACAGTGTGGCAGAATGTAAAAAATCTTGTATGTTAAACCTGTTGGTGCATCACGCAAGCAGTAGGTTGTAAAAGGTTAATGGGAAACATTTAGTGACCGATGAATAAGACACACAATATTCAACTTTCTTGAACACTGCGATACTACCCACATCTTCAAAAAAACAATGTAAGTCAGACTTGAGAAAGTGTAACAGTATCAAGGTAAAATAAAGCACAAGGAAAAGTAAAGTTACGAATGCGGTGCGCTTACATTTGATGGAACCACCAACATCTTCGTAACAGTATAATCTTGTTTTCTCTTTCAGTGTGTAAGAAGATACTCCGGCATTCGAAACAAGCAACGTACGGGAGTTCTTCTTTATCTTTGGTCTATTTCGACCACAAAGACGCCAGTGAACGCAAGCCCAATTTAAAAACGGAGAATTTCCACACGTAAGAAATAACGTATAAGTACGGGTTAATGAGGACCGAGTTGGTGGGTCAACTATATATTAAAAATAAATTTTAGCAAAAATATATCTTGTTCACCACCGCCAGGTCATTATATTCAAAGGCAGTTTTATGGAATTACAGAGCTTAATATCCTGAAATGACAAAAAAAATCTTTTCTTTTGTGTATCCACCCGTTTCCAGTCATCAATGGGCGCAAAACATCATTTATCGTGAACACTAGTATGTAGGGCAATGATACATGACTGCATCACAAACTATGCGTATAGTTTATTAATTTTTTAAAATTGTAAATAATGAATATTTGTTACAAGTTTAAAATTATTGTGAATTTATCGGTGATGACGGTGATCGGTGATGGTGGTAACGATAGCTTAAAAATAACCCATAGATATATATATATATATATATATATATCACAGACGTCAGCAAAGAATATGATTACCACACCACATTATGCAAAACATATTTATTTAATGCATATTTAGCACAATTCCATTAATAATGTTAACAATAAAAACATGTTACAACGGTTACAGGCCTGTCATTCCCTCTGTGTATTCATACCCTATTGGCTCTCCAGACGTCCTGCCCAAGAGCCTGAATCATTAGCAGGACAGTGGGTGAAAACGGAGGATTTAAACTGTTTTCAGATGCAACAGTCGTGCTCCAGGGATTTCATAGCCGAAAAAAAAACTGGGGGGAGTGTTCGTGTAATATTTCGATAATTTGGTCCCGCATACGCCAAAAAACGAAACTGAAACATCTGTTTGCTGAAAAATTCGTGATCCACGGAAGTTCCATGAATTTTCAAATCATTTTTCGTCAAAGAAATTGGCCCCGCAAAATGCGGAGAAACGAATAATGGGGAAACCCCTATACGTATCACATGGTTGAATAAACCTGAGATTTTATTTTCAGAAGATAGGGGACATGCCCCTTGAAATAAAAATGGGTAAATTCTAATAAAAAAAATCCGTATAGTCACAGGAAATGTACGGAACACATAATACAAAATACGATAAAACTACGAGCAGCAGTTCACAGACCTTAGAACTTTAATCGTTATATATCAATATAACAATAAATACAGACACTGCACACTGCACTACTTCCATAATATATAACGTAGAACCTCCCACTTATTTCAATTTGATATCTTCCCAAAAACAATTCTTTTTCATGTAAACAGCCATATATTTTACACCCACTCAAGGTAGGTAGGAACGGCAAAGGGGGTGGAGATGTGCGGGACAAAAGCGAATAAGGAAAAGTACTTTCCCAATCACTCAGACAAACTGTCTCCTCTCTACGGCACGGATGACGACCCTATTTACGACAAGCGCGTCCAAAGTGGTGTGAGAAAAGCATTTTCTTTGAACGAAGATGCATTTCATATGCCTTCATATTGTTAAACGAAAACTGAAGTGTCACTGCAAGTCAAAAACGAAACAAGACAAGCAAAACGTATGTATAATGTAAAAATGAAACAGGTTGGTGTAACCATTGGTGCAGTGGATAAGCAATAAGCATTAAACAATGCGCGCGTGCGTGCGTGCGTGTGTGTGTGTGTATTCTTGCCTTATTTACCCGGCATATCAATTGCGTCCTTTCTGCATCTTATTGTACTGTCTCTCCACCATATTTTATCCACATTATCTCATAAACGTCACAATTTTCTGAAAAAAAATTAATTCCCATAAAACATGTTTGGATTTTCTCTACACCCTGTTGTCTGAAACATTTCTCATTATAAGAAGGACTGAGTGAGATAGCAAAAACAGTCCCGTTACAGGCCTGGAGTGGCCCAGAGGGTTCCACGAAGTTAAGGTTCCCAGATTTCGTGACAACGGCACAGGATGGTGGTAAGGTTGCCAGCCTTACGCACCGGCCGCCTTTACCCCCAGGAAATACTCTTGGTATTCATTTCTGTTAGAGGCTGAGTCGACCCCAGGGCCATAGTGCGATCGAAAGGATTTTATGTCAATGAAAAATCCACTGACACTAGCTGGAATCAAACCAGCTACCTTCCGATTTGTAACACAGCACCTTAACCACTGTGCCACCGCGCTCCCGAGTGAGATAGTATGTTATCATAAATGACTTAGGCCTTCATGGAAAGTGACCGTTATTCTTATAAATTTTAATGCAGCTGGAGTTCTCCGATAGCTTTTCGAAACCTGCTCATATATCACACTCAATGAAAATCCGTCCAGTGGGAGCCGAGTTGTTCCATAGAGACGGGCAGACATGACGAAGTTAATGATGCCTTTTCGCAATTCTACGGAAACGCCTAGAAACTCCTCATCCTTGGCCGGTGCGATTTACACTGAACTGGCGGAACGGTTTTGAGGTGTGTATTTACAAACAGAACTGTTTTTATCGTTGTAGTGGTATCAAGTTTCTCTTGATTTGTCCTGCACGAAATATACGTTGTTATTTATACTATAATTTGCTTCAATAGAATTGTGAGACACTCTCAAAACAATTTACTGCGCATACTTTCATTCTATTACAAAAACAAGGAAAAATATTTGGGTAACTCTTCCAACAGTTGGAAGATTTTCACTTTACAAAAGAAATGTGAATTATGGGTGTTGCCCAACCCAGAAACTCAGGTAGGAGTCTAAACTCCACCTGTTCCAGGCCAGTATTACTTTCATCAATGAACTTCATTATCAATAATCGGGAAATTTTTCAAAACAAATTCATCAAATTTTCAACTGTTTTTCACCTAGTGTGACAATCCTTAAGAAAGGCAAGGCAATAGTTAAACTTGTAAAGCCAAGACTTACTGTATGTACATCCAGAAATTCTGTGTTCTCCCCACAATGCACATGTGTTTTGGGTGGAACTCAGAACAAACAGCGATTATTTCTCTTTACAGCATTAACTTAACTGTTTTAAAAACCGAGGCAGATAGTGTTTATTGCGCGGTACGAACTGGGTCTTTAAATCGGACGGATACAATTTCGTCCTTAAAGGGTAACGCAGTCTAAACAGAATACCTACATACATCTCCTTTTACTCTGTAAATGAATTTTAATGCGTAAAGATGATTTATAATACTGTTTTGTAAAATGTTTGTAGAATTTACACTGTAAAATTTGTGTATATTTGTGTATTTATGACTTTTTCCACATCCTACTCTCTTTGCGACACACTTATGGATCCATGAAAAGTACGAATTTATATACGTATTTATATATGTATGTATATATGTATATGTATGTATGTATTAATTGTGGCATACAAACTTTACATCAAAATGCCTCCAGTCCCAAACCTTTCTCACTCTTCTCCGCAGGATGTCCTTACAAATTTCAAGCATTTATGGCATTCAGTCTCGGAAAGCGTCGCCATTCCTGTTCTATGGTCACAGCACCACCACTCGACGCAATAAACTACTGCCACGTCACATAACTTCCGAGCGAACGCCTGCCATTTTCACTGATAGTGGCTTTGTAGGGACCGAAGCCAAGTTGTCCGAAGTTTCTGCAACTCGCTCAGATAAACTTCTGAATTCCTAAAACCCTTCCTTTAACACATCTTCTCCGAGGACTTGTTCACCTGCATGTTTTCACTTCAATATTTAGATGCTTCGAGGGTTTTCTGATTTACTTATTCCAATTCACTGTAACAACATAGATTTCGAAATTTATTTCTTAAAAAGTATTACATGGGTTAGCGTGTTTATAATTCTCAACACTACAATCTCCTGGATGAAAAATAATGTCACGAATTACAATATGTCAACAATTATTTCACAAAGACGCACTGCTGTTATTAGAGAACAAGTAAATCTTCCAGGCTGAGAGGTAAGAATACCTGAACGAACCATCACATCGGGCGAACTTCTTATTAAAGAGTTGAACGTTATTAACTTTGTCAACAAATCAGAGTTCTTTCACGAGATCCGGCTCCTTGCTCAGTGAGCCTCTCTAACTCTCGACATCGACGATTCGATGTGGTAGACACTCACCTGCATTTTGGAGAAAACTACCTTCTGTAACTGCAAGATCTGTGTTCACAATAAGCATCTACCGGGACCTATCCCGATACAGATGAATCCATTTCACATCATGATATCCTATTTTTCTAATTAAGTGTAGTTCATCTTTTATGCTTAGAGTATGAACTCTCAAGTCTAGCTGCCAGCTACGTTCGTAAGTAACAAGCAACATTCTTGTTTAAGTTGTTATTTTCTGCTACACGGTTGCAATGCTTCGCCTTCCGATTTGCGTTTCCGCATGAGTTGCTACAAATGTCACACTGTTTTGCAGTTGTGAAAGTATCCATGGAAGAACATCCAGTGAACATGGTCCCACTTAATAAGCCGCTGTAAATTGAGGGCATCTAAATTCCACGACGCTTCCTTTCACATCGCATGTAAATTACTAACTACATCGTTTAACTTATTGTTTTCTATGTAAGAAGATATCTGCTTTACGTCATGTGCCCACCTAATATGCATCTTAGTATTAAACGTGGCCAGGAAAAATATTTCTTAAGAACCGCTAAACTGCGGCACACATGAAATCATTTTTGCAACACTCATATACCTTCAGAGGGTACACTTTGTAGTTCAATACTTAGAAAAAAATGGGGTAAATTGAAAAAAGGTTTTAAAGAAACAAACTTTACAAACACGCACTGCATGTACCAGTGAAGAGGGAGAACAAAGAAGGGAGACACTGCGGTCAATATGATGGGTTTGTTCTCGTTCATGATAGACAGTAGACCTACAGTCAGTGTCTGATGGTTGAAAAAAATATGTCCCGAAATATAATTCTTTAGCAATGTGTCTTTTTATAAACTCGCTTTGTGCCGTTCCTGAAAATCTGTTTCCTGGAACAAAACGACAGGTTCGTCAAGCTGGCGCTCAGCATTGCCTGGTGGCGAGGTTGAAGACTGTGCAGTCACACCCCCAATTGAATGCATTTATATAGCTAGGGATAAGCTGATTTTAAATTGCAGCAGCTGTTCTAGCGTTATGAAAATAAACCCCTAATTTCTGCCTGGATAGCTCAATCAGTGTAGTGACTAGTCTACGGGCTCGATGATCCGCTGTTCGAATACCAGAAGGGGCAAGGAGGTTCTGTCTTCTCCAAAACGTCCAGACCTGCTCTGGGGCACACGCATCTCCTGTGCAATGGTTACTGGGTCTCTTTCCGCGGGTATGAAACGGATGGGGCGTCAGGCTGATCATTTCCATTTGGTTCAGTGTATCAAAATAAGTACAGTCCTACCGCCACACCCTACGTATGTCTCGTTTTCCTTTTGATCGTCTTCCTCAATATCGATATCACAACCAGTGCAGTTGTGGTTAGTAAGTCGTAAATACAACATTTGGTATTCTTCCAGGCATGACGGGCCTCCGTTAATTACGATATGGATTATTTGTTGCTTACGAATAAGCTGTAACGTGGACTCAGTTAAAATGGTAATAACTTCGTGAGAAATGTGTGTGTGCGCATAGTGCGTGCGTGCGAGCGCTTATGCGTGCGAGTGTGCATGTGCGTGCGTGCTCGTCTGTGTGTGGTCGCGCGCGCATGTGCGTGTGTGTGTGCTCACCTGTAAGTGTGTGTGTGTGCGTCTGTGTGTGTGTGTGTGTGTGCGCGCGCGCGCGCTCGCGTGCTCCAGTGGCGCTACGCATTAGGTTCCTATTACGTCCAGGATTCGTAGCGTTCTACTTTTAACTTTCAGACTACATTTGCTAACCGATATACAGTTACATTTATAACCTACCGCCATACTGAACTTCATTTATTTGCTACTATGGCTATCGCCATAAAATAAAAAAATAATATGAAATGTAGCATGTCGCACCGTCTTGAAGGAAAAGGCCACAGGAAGGCGGGTAGAAGGACAGACACTCGACTCTTGTATCTGCTAATGTACAAGTAACTTAATATATTCTGAGATATAACCGTTTTCTTTTAAACCTTGAGTCGCTTGATTTCGGTGGTTGACATGATTCCTTTCTATGGAGCAGATATTATGTTGTGCCAAAACTACGGAACAAATTTAGCACTACGTTATTAGTACACTTTGCAGAAGTCACTAGCAAAATCTAGGTATAGTGTCAGCTTATTCTACAAGACATCTAGCAATATCGATAAAAAGGGGCGATTAATAGCACTGAAAACAAGAAATAGTTGTTAGACTTAAACACTTTACTCGATGCAAAATTGTTCTTTAATATACCTCTTCAATCCAACTGTTCGTAAGAATTGTTTGTCCCACTTTTACTAACAACTGTTCTCTATTGTAAGCGTCGTTACAGTTCTTAACGAGGGGAACACGTCTGCCACGATAACTACTTTATCTTGTTCCTCACGGGCAACGTTGGCATTTTATCATGCTCAGTTTCTTATCCCTTATCAGTATCAAAACGTTGTACCCGAATTTCGAACAACATTCTTACAATGACGTCAAAAACCTTGAAAAAACACACATAACAGCACAGCATTACATTGAGACGTCTGTTACTATTGATTCCGCGTTTGGGTTTTTTTCACCGTATGAGTGAGCATTTGGATGTGTGCCCGCACAGGAAATATATTCCGTTGGATTCAGGCCTAAATTGTGGCCCTAAAAAGGGCGTCTGTCACATTTCTTGCTTACGCTTTCAATTGGCGTAGGCTTGGGACTAACCCCTTCTTCCCCTTACCAGCCTATATGACGTCCACGGTCTTATCTTTACTCATTTCATCACCAAAGATCGAAGTATCGAGCTGCTCCGAAAATCCGGAAATATTTCCCTCTGACATGGTAGAATAATCCAAAACCCCTAATTAATATGAACACTTTGAACACTGAAATAAATCTGAATAACACATAGATGATCAGTTCGTACCGCACAGAGAACATAATGTGCTGCCATCAGAAAAAGAAGTCCCGTATTGTGTAAAAGAAAATATTGGTTATTTCTTATCAGAGTCACACAGCACACTTACATACACTATGTGAAAATATGACAGGCCATGTGCGTCGTAACGTAGCACTGAGGCGCATACGGGCAGCGATTGTTGCTTTGGAAAATTAATAAGTATTACATATTATATGTGGGCGCGTTCTAGCCTTATTTATCCAACATGCAATGCACATGCGTCATATTGTCATCTGTGACTTGTCAGGCTCTACCATATTTTTCCTCATTATCTGGCAAACGGCAAGATTTTCGAAAAAAGTTACTGAACATGAAATGTGTGTTTTGATTTTCTCTACAATTTTTATCTGAAATATTTCTCATTCTAAGAAGAATCTAGCGTGACATGATCAAGACTGTATATTGATCTTCATGTAAAGTACCCTTTTTTCTTGTCCGACTCTAACGAAACTTGAATTTTCTTGACAGATTTTCGAAAAATACGCAAATATCAAGATTCATGAAAATGGGTTCAATGGAAACGGAGTTGTTCCATGCGGACAGACGGACAGGCATGACGAAGCTAACAGTCGTTACCGCAATTTTGCGAACGGGACTACAAAATTCAGTTTTCTGTGTTAAACCTAGCCATACATACACAGACTACTCGGCTTTAAACATTTAAGGAAGAAACTCCTTGAAAGTTCATAATTCAATAAACGACTTTTCCTTTGTTGCTATTAAGAAAGTCGTCTTTAACCACATAAAGCAGAAATTGTGGCAAAAACAGTAGACGAAAAACATGGCGTGAAAGGGCTGAAGGGTCTAGCTCGTAATGTGATGTGGGGATTAGGAGCTGGAATTTAACGTGACATGAGTGACAAACGTCAGCGCAAGGAATGGTTCCAACAGTTAAGGCGTGGTGAAAAAGAAAGTAATGTTGGTTGCCTATTTTACAAGAACTTGCAGGTCATTTAAAGGGTGGACCAAAAACACTGGCAAAAATTCGCGTGCTTTCGCAGTTGTCATATTCCAATCCGAAAATTTGAATTATTAATCTAATTCTGGCGGCAAAAATCAGGTTGGCCTCAGGCCTTGCGAAATTTCTCTATAGACTGTAGGATGTACTAAGCCAAAAATGGGTTAATAACAAACAATGGAATTTTGACGTTTTGCTGACCGTGCATCTCAGTATATTTATCTCAGTCTTTAACCAACTTGATGCACAAAATTTGTATTACATTAAGTTTTATTTCACGCCTCTACATGTTTCGAGTACATGTGCTCATCATCAGGAGGCCAAAATTGCATTACACAGCACATGCCTCTACATGATGAGCACATGTGCTCGAAACATGTAGAGGCATGAAATAAAACTTACTGTAATACAAATTTTGTGTATCAAGTTGGTTAAATACTGAGATAAAAACAGTGGAATGTCCACAACATGGAACTGATCTGAAGGAAAGGAAAAAGCTTTTATACACATATAATGAGATATTAAAATATGTATAATCAATAGAGTCATAACGAAACAACGCATTGATCCGTGTCATAAAAATGTCAAAGTCTGAATCAAAACACAACCTGTAGAAAGAACACTCGGTATATGTTTGTCATACAAAAATTTACAGAAGAATACACGGATAACGATTACAAAACTTAAACACTCAAAACTTTGTACTCAATAGTTATTATTAGATACGGATCTCACAAGCTATTGTTTGTGTTAAGAAAGCTTGAATTCAGGGTAGGAAAAAGTCTGTCTAGATCGTCAGTACAAAAAGTTTATATGCGAAGCTTATGAAGATGAGAATACAGAGGTGGTTTTGGTGACAAGACTGTAGAGTATAAACAAGATGGAAGACCTGGACGTAGAAATATGGCTAATATTAAAATTGATCTCAAAGCAGCAGGATATAGCTTTTGGGCCGCATTTATTTGACTCGGTGTAGGGACTAGTATTAGGCTTTTGTGAAAGCGGAAATGAACGTTCGGGTTCTATAAAGTAGGCGTAATATCTAGACTAGTTGAGGAACTAGCAGCATTAGGTACGGGGTTATTACAAAAATGTGTACAATAAACAGATATAAAGGTACTGGTTTTATTAGACCAGAAGGGTGTGACGTGTGGGGTGCGCGACACGTATGGGGAAATGAGGAACGAATACAACCCCTCTAGTCAGAATACGTGGGGGAAGGAAGACACTCAGGAGGTGGAGGCCTCCTCCGTCGACAGTAGAGTTTTATTTAAAAAATGCTAAATAAATATGGTGTGAGTGAATATCATATAAAATTTCCTCATAATGGGGCTCAGCGGCGCCAGATCAACTAGAAGAATATTTTTTTCGCTCACGCTTTAACCTCTGTTCCAACATAACAAGGGCACAACGGTATAGCCCCTGGATATCACAAGGCTTCTACCGTCTGCCTTTTTCCCTCAGGCCTCGTCAGGTTATCAGACATGTTCATATTTCACGAAAAAATGAACCTGCAAAATGCGTGTCTTGCACGGTACACACTGAATAACAATGAAGACTGTGCAGATGGTTCCATTTTTAGAGGCAACAGCTAAAGGTTACCCAGTAACACGTCATGTAGACACAGAGGGGGAGAGTAGAGGTCTAGCTCTACCTTTTCTTTAACCTCGATACTAGAAGGTAAAGGCGATCAAAATCAAGCCCAAACCGCTTTAGTCCTGATAAAGAGCCTAAGGTAATAATTCTGTACGCATGTAAGAGTCATAACACAACTATATTATCAGGTGTATATCATTTATCAACATCAACTACATGTTTCAGCCAATGCTGCTGTGGTCATCGTCAGGTTGGATACAATTTTATCAGAGAAGCTAATATAGAAACAAATTATTAGTGTAGGTAAGGGGGAACGAGATCTCGTTTTACACAAAGTCGGTGGGCGTATGTGCAGATAGTAAAGAACCGAGCATATAACATGTTTTATCCTGTTTGTCTATGACAATGTAGTGTACTACAAGATAACACATGCTATATGCATGGTTCTTTACCATCTGCACACACGCCCACCGACTTTGTGTAAAACGAGATCTTGTTCCCCCTTACCTACACTAATACTAATAATTGTTCTGTGTTATATCTTATCTATATAGCTTCTCAGATAAATTGTATCCAACCTGATGATGGCCACAGCAGCATTCGCCGAAACATGTAGTTGATAATTTATATATACCTGATAATACAGTTGTGTTATGACTGCTATATCTTTATAGAATTATTATCTTAGGTTCTAACAAACACGACGGGGATGACGCTCCTTGAAGCTGATAAAGAGCACTTGTACCCTTCTTACAGGAGGGTGTATGGGCCGCTGGGTCGGTCTGGACGGGTGCGGGACTATGTCGCTCGGAGTTTGGATCCCGGACGGTCCAGTCCCTAGCGAGGAGCTATATCGCTATCTTACATTTACAGTGCATACCGCTGGTATCATACTTTGGTATCAACAGCAATACAATTATCTTAATATATTATTTAGGACAACTTTTGGCGATTCCTTTATTTTCCTAAATTTAGTGCCGTTTACAAAGTGCTCTCTTCTAAAAACAAGAGACACAACAAACTCTGCGACGTCACTGATTAGAGGCTGTAGTCTCAAGATTCCAATACTTCAATCGAACGTTACACCGAATGTTGTAGTTAGGTGGCTGGTATTCATGCTACGTGTCTGAGAATTCCAAGGTTGGGGTCTCCTCGATCCGAATACGAACTCTACTGACCTGTAGTTTTCATTAATAATGTAGTGAAGCGAAGTATAGTGAAGTGAAAAGTAAAAAGTGAAGTGAAAAGACTAAAGTGAAGTGAAAAGTTATCTAATATGAAGTGTAGCGAATTGAAAAAAAAAAGGAAGTGAAGTGAACAAAGCAAAGTGAAGTGGAATGAGGTGAAGAGAAGTGCAGTATAGGGATGGGGGAACGAGTCTTTATGGAAAAGGTTTATAGGAGTAGGAAGTGATGTGAAGTGAAGGACTGGGGTGAAAGCGTGAGTGAATTGATGATTGTGAAAAAAAAATTACAAGAAAATGCACACAGTACTCTTTTTCTTAGGTGTTTTTACTTTTTGCAGATGTATTCTAATTTCCCTCGTGTGTATTGTTGCTAGTTTTAAGTTGTCTTATGTGTAATTGTTGTTGGTTGGCCGTGTGTGTTATTGTAGTTGTTTTGTGTGTATTGTTGACATCTTATGTGTATTTGTTGTACTATGTGTGCATTTGCTGTTTTTTTACTTTAGATGCCGGACTGGTGGCTAGAAGTCAGTATTCGGAAGGTCCTGCGACCGGCCACCTCGACACAGGTTTTTCTTGGTTTCCCTGTGCCTAAAAGCAAATGTTGAGATGGTTCCCAAGATTCCAAGTTGCCACTACATGCTTCTCATGTAGCCCTCCCGACTTAAATTTAGTAATAAATAATTTCATATTTTGTATACATGTAAAATAACCACTACCACCGGGTGACAACCCAATTGCAGTACGTAATAATAATTATTATTATTGACCCCACCAATCAAATCGTGTATAATTATCTCGAAACATGTCACGACAGTATGCTTTCGCATTATTTGTAAGCTGTAATACACATTAATGCTACGTATTACGGTATAAAATCCATGTAGTTGGAACAGCATCGCTAAATGACACAAAATTCAATCAAACAGCCGATAACAGAAAATGTCGATTTCATCTTATACTTCTTACCGAATGAAGATAAACTGTTATGGAAATCTCAGGACAGGTTTTTGTACGAGTCGGCCAACTTCGGTCTTCGCCTGTGAGTGTCACTCCGCTAATGCTCCGTACTCATATTTCATTCTTCTAACACCGACTGTAAATAATCTTAGCGACTGACAGCGTCGCTAATTACAACGCCTCTCTTTCTCTCTCTCTTTGCCTCTTCTCCCTTAACCTAATCGTCATGTTGACAAGCAGCCGCCTCGTCACTAAACAGTCCACACTCACACAACTTCTTAACTTCTTTAGCACCCATTTAATATCACGCTTAGTCGCTCCTCGAATGCGAAGCCACGTAAGGCAGTAGATTCGTACCGACGTTTCGGAAGAACCTCTTTATCTTTACAGCAGGAGATTGGGAGGCTAATTTAACATCAATATTCGCCGCCCATTCTCATACCACCCTCTCTTCTAGTTGTAAGACTCCAAAGTGATTTCTTAGTTTCAGGTTAGTATAAGTAGAATAACAATGTTTATGTATTTATCACCTCACAAATACGTGCTACGTGCTCCACTCATCTCGTCTGTCTTCACTTTATCAATCAACAACTGATTACGAGTACAAATCATGATATTTCATTAAACAGGCGCTACGAAATTATAGATAGGTCTGGTATTACTTGCTTGTGTTACAGGTTAAAGCTACAGCCATCCTTCACACGATTTCTAGAAACATGAATATGCTAAGGTCTTCAGCCCTAAGCACCGGCCGCCTTTACCCCCCAGGAAATATTCCTGGTACTCATATCTGCCACAGACTGAGTCGACCCGAGGGTTATGGTCCGGCCGGAAGGATTAAGTCAATGAAAAATCCAATGACCCCATCCAGAATCGAAACCGTACAAGCGCAGTGCCTCAGCCAACTGCTTTTGTGTGTATGTGTCAATGTGTGTGTGTGTGTGTATGTTTGTGTTTGTGTTTGTATATGTTAAATAAACCCATTGTGATAAGTTTTCCCATTTTCCTTGCTTACTTAGACCAGTTGATGCTCCCTGAAGACCTTCACGAAGTCACAACAGTCACAGCAGCATAATCCAGTCTCTGGGAGGACTATACCAGGCAATGCTAGTCATTAATTCTTGTCTACATCACGTCGGTACTCCCTAATTTTGTGACGCAGAACACATCGTAATTAGGCAAATTAAAGAACTGCTTGTTCCTATGCGTAATCAATGCACATAATTTATTACTCTGCAGTCGAAGTATCATTTATCGAGCTCCATACGCGCTACTGTACGTGACACAAATAACGGTGTTGATAAGACACACACACATACACACTCACACACACATACACACTCACACACACATACACACACACTCACACACACACACACACTCACACACACACACACACTCACACACACACACACA
>Ga0123352_10004117_pt1 | contig 21323 bp, 11 predicted proteins | sample TergutLab28metaG_FD_89700 | JGI IMG/M metagenome (GOLD analysis project Ga0123352, IMG submission 89700) | Labiotermes labralis P1 segment gut microbial communities from Petit-Saut dam, French Guiana - Lab288 P1 | ecosystem: Host-associated > Arthropoda: Insects > Digestive system > Gut ...
ATTTTTTTTTTGTTTTTTCTCAAAATGAAAATGAACCAAAAAGAAAAACAGCCCCCCCCCCCCCCTCACAATACCTATACAGAACGTGTTCTACTTTGTGTGTGATTCTCAGGCAACTCCCCAAAAAGTTCTTGCTTTATATTCTGGTAAACATGGTATATTGCTTACTAGGAAGTGTAATTATAATTTCATAGTTACAAATATTGAATGTCGGAATACGTATCACTTGTGACTTTTGTAATGTAAAGATTATGGTCTTCTGGTTGATAAATTCCTTTTTAATGTTGGTACCTATATACTAATCTATGGTGTCACATTTCAGAAGACCATATTCCCAGTACTCACCACCACATGAACCTCATATCACATAAGTGTTATCACTTGGGACTTCTGTAATATATCTTATTTTCCACCTTGGCAAATATTTTAGCAGTTCTGGAAGGTAGCTTATGATGAATTTTGAGAATTACAAAATTATTAGAACATTTTTCATTATACATTAACCCTTAACCTGCTAATATGGTGAGCTCCTAATAATGCTAGCAGATGGCAGATGGGATTTAACTGGGCGTTTGAAGGGTTAAATGCCAAGAAGTAATCACTATGTCTTATTTACAAACACATTATTAACGCTGAAGAGCAATTAAAATTCAGATATATGTGTTTCACTGTTAAAACTAAATATGTGGATCAAATAAATCTGGCCAATTCTTCGGTATGGAATTCAGGTGCTTTGTTTATTAAGTTTGTGAGTCTTTCAGAGGATTCAGAAGAGCATTGTAGTACTGAAATATATGGAAATGAAAGAGATTTGATATACAGATGATGCTCTCAAGTGAAAACTTTACATATATCTGATCTTAAAGACATAAATTTGGCTAGTTTTGTAAGTTATTTCCTTTATTGTTCATTCATGTGGATCACCCAGCACCATAGAGCCATGGTAGGTGATAAAGAATCTGTAATCCATTACTGACTGAAAAAAGCTTATTGTTTTTGTGAATGTGCTGATCATTAATACTGTACTTATATTTCAGTACAAACTGGACCATATGAAGTAAACTACAGTCAGTCTAAATACTGCTTTAGATACTTTCGACTGCAACAAAAGATGTTTCAAACTTAAATCTGATTACCTTTCTCAGATGATAAAATTCTCTCTCTCTCTCCTCCCTCCCTTCCCCTCTGTCTCACTGTATCTCAGACACACACACACAAGCACTCGTACGCATATGTATATATATATTTTTGATCCTCTTTCACCTGGTAAAGATGTGTGAGATAAAAGGTGTCAGATGTTGAAACTGAGTATGACTGTAGGTGTGTGGAATAAATTAGAAATTCAGCATGTTTTTGGTTTGAAAACTTAATGGGACACTGACCACCTAGGAGATCTTGACGTAGGTGGGCACCTGGTATTGTAATGAATGTTACATAAATTGTGTGTAAAATGCTGGACTGGATTCAGCTGGTTCAAACTGAATCCTGAGACAGGCTTTTGCGAATAATATAACCAGTTTGGTTTCTGTTCAGACATAATGTCCTGACCAGCATGCATTTAATTGTGTACAAGCTGAAAATAAAGTATGGTTTTCTTAATAAAAATGGTGACAGAGACCAGATTTTAAACCAGGGTTTCCCATTTATTTAGCAGGTTAAACAAGTGACATGTGGAATGAATGCTAGGCTTTTGATTTGAGTGTCAAAGTTTGACTGGCCTGGCTGTAAACCAGAATCAAGAGGTGTGCTTGGAAAAAAGTCTTACATGACCTAATGATTTACACTACATAACACAATACCAAATACACTGTCTTATATTGCTTCCTTGCTTCAGAGAGGTGTGAATGAGATCAACAAATTGAATCTCCTCTCAGTACTTGCTACATAATCTTTGTAGAAACAAAATTTAGGGTTGTTGGTTAGAAAAATTTTCTGTTGAAAGATATGCATATGCCAAGATAAAGATGCAGCCAAGATATTAAAACAAAATGTTACTTGTTCATTTCTCTGGTTCATATAAATATATAGCCCTACAGTACTGTTATTTAATTATATTAATGGTAATGTGTAAAAGGTGTAAGCCAATGAAACATGTTTCACATTCACAAAGCCCATCATGTAAACCTCAGCCTGGAAACTGCTGATCTTATTGTCCTTTTTTGTCTTCCCCTTCCTTATCATTCATTGTTATATAACATGTGTAGTTTGTGAAGTATATTAAGAAATTTCATATTTTGTGTTGGTGCAGATTCTCTTCAGTGAATTTATTTTCATATACTTTTAATTTGTCTTCCGTCTTGGTAATATTAACTGTGATATTTAACAAACTGTCAGGAATGTTGTTTGAAGTATGAAGTTTTACACACATTATATCAGATAATGGCTCTGGTCCAGTACGTGGATGAATTATCTTACATTAGTGAAGCAATAATATGTAGAATGTAGCAGAAATGAAAAGTTTAATTTGCCAACATATTCACACCTCTGTTTCAATCTTAAAACTTGCATCTCTCCAACATGTTTCCTAATGACAGCTGTGGAGATGTTTGCTCTCCATGCTATATATCCAAACTGTTGTACACTTCTGTTAGCTACCCTAACAATATCAGAATTGAATAATGCACATAATTCATCTGTATGTATTTAAATTCGTGTCATGTTCTACCCTTATGGTAAGGAATCATATATCACAAGCATACAAACCCATTGGTAAATTAGTGTTATATAAGCAATATAAATGACAATGTTCTGCTAGCAAGGCCATGGTGACCATCGTATGGAATGATGTTAGGGTCATCCACATTGATTTCCTGCCCTGTGGTACAATTATACCTTCCTGCTGTTACTCAGTACATTTATGGGTCAGTCTACTAGAAAAGGCAAAATTCTGTAAAATGGAGTAATTGTTCAGTAAGATAATACCAAGCCGCATACTGTTTAAAACAGATTAGACTGGACTTGGAAGTACTGCATCATCCCTCTCAAGAGACCAGAAGTTGCAGCAGTATGGAATTATCTCCCAAGGCTTTGAAAGACATCACTGCAATCACATTTATGAAGCAGTGATAAAAAGTTTGAGAGTAGATTAATTGAGCTGCCCAAATTTTAACACTCATACAAGGTTTGTAATAAAGCCCAGAAATTATAGTTTTCTGCTCATAACGATATTCTGTTTTCTTTGAACTTTCAAAGCATAAATTTTGTGGCAACAAATATTTGAAACTCAACTCCCTTCATCGCAGTAAACTTTCACTTTCCACATTATAAAGACAAAACTTGTTAATGGTGTACAGGTAAATTATATCTCTCTATTTTGAGAATCTTATGAATGCATATAAACACACACGGGTGATCAAAATACATTTTTTTGTTATTTTTGAAGTGGGTGGTGCATATTGACAGTGTGCTGCAGGGTTATTTCAGTTGCAGCACTGTAGCATAGAATACAAGAAGGGCAGGCACAATGTGACCTATGCACTTTGTCCATACTTGGATCTTTTGTGCAGCCCTTGTTCACACACGTAGTTGCGGCACTGTGAAAATAATATATGAAAAGAAAGATGTGCAGAATTTGTCACATCCATGGGACACATTTAAATTTCAAAATTGCTCATACCATAATCAGGAGAAAGCATGCCTGCACCATTGTCAAGAACTGTATTTCTGTAAAAGACCCAAAGTACAAATACAGCACACCTCAACATAAGCTGTCATGATGCTACTGCAGCATGAAATGCACTGAGTGAATAGTTGCCAAGCTTCATCCATACCATCATCACAACTAATGTAATCTAAGTGTAATTACATGTACAGAAATATGTGGGCATGTACCCAGATTAATCAATAGGACACAGGAGTAGCATAACAAAAGGAATACACATGATATGGAGAAACAAGATGATGGTAGCAATAACAACAACAACAACAACAACAGTAGTTGGCTATACAAAAATTTGTTACCTAAATGTGGCCTTAAAATGTAATGCAAGACCACATTAATGTTGTAATAGCTGATATTTTGTTCTACGTAGATATAACATTTGTAAGTATTTTAACTATAATGAATTTTAAGCTGTACTGATGTGAGAATTAATGTAATGTATCTTTTTCTGATTTCCTTAATAACATAGCATAATAGTATTTGTACTAGAAACTGGTGCAAAACATAGTGCCTTATGATGACCAAATACAACAAATTGTCAAAATATGCAGCCTTGTTTAAGTAATTAACACACCTGCATTACATAAATTACTGTGAAATTCCATTCATCATGTGATGACTGTGTAAATTACATTCATGGCATGTCATGTAATTATATCCTAAACTGTCTTTCATATGCATATCCCTTATTGTGATGCAAGTTTCTTTCACTTGGGTAACAACTGGGAATCTCATGTATGAATTTTCTTTCCATTAGATGTACTGATCACTACGTATGTGAAATAAAGAATGAAGTGATGAAAGTGGAGAAAATTGTGAATTTCTCATAGGCTTGACATAAACATTCTTTGCATTAAACTGTAAATGTATTTAAAATGTATAAAAGATCCATATGGCCCATGTCAGAATAAACTTGCATTTCATTGTAATTAGTGTTAATTATGGTAGATTTCCTTTCCAGATACCATAAAAATACACAGTATGCATCTTGTAAAGTTTGTAAAAAAAAAAGTTTATTGAGAACAGAGAGTATTGTGATCTTGGGAAGCAAAACTAGAACTATGGCCACTGTAATAATATTGATTTGTGTTACTTTCAGCCTAAGCATGTATAAATTCAAACCAAGTTCCATTGTGAGCTGGAATTTCAGTCTTATTGTAGCTTTCAGACAGTACTCAAAAAAAATTATATAACACAAAATTAAAAAAAAGTTTGTGTGTGCAACAGACTGACCACTAACAGCTTCAAAAAATGCAACAGCATTCACCAAACTATGTAGTTCTGTAACTTCATTAATGACAAAATGGTGACATACATAAGTACAACCATTTTGTGCAATAAATAAGTTTAAGGAATCATTTTTTTCGAGTCACTTGGGTAATAAATGAGAGAAATGTCAGCTGCAATAATAACATGTTTTGGGGGTTTGAGGTTTCATTAGAGTTAGATTCAAAGATGTTACACTCTATTCGCTGTTAAACAGTTGCCCATGTTTGAGGGGTATTATACTCCTTCAAAATGTCAGTTCCTGTTTACCAATGGACGTGGTGTACACATCCGACAGGACTTTTAATCTGTAATCCAAGATGGCTGTGGCCTCAATACAACTTGATGGTGACTGCTCACCTCCATTTGGCTCTGAAGTATACTATTGTAATGACCACCAATCCAACTGTATTTGTTTATGATTTTGTGCAACAGGACTGATAGTGGACCAAAATATGTTTAGTATAGTCTGTCTCATTGCTGCTGCATAGTCCATAGAACCCTAGCAGTGTCAACAGTGCCTTGAGTATTGGGTTTATTGCCTTTCATTTGGGATTATATTCTGTAAAAATAAATTACATTTATTCAAAATACTTGAAGAGTTAGGCAGTTTGTGTCAGCCTATCCTGATACTATAGTTGTATGTAGTCATGTACAGAACCAGTCTGGAGGAAAACATGTCATATGAGTTAACACTTTTTGTGGACTTGTATCTGAACTGTGTGAACCCATTAAATATTTGGATATCAGTTACCATTTTGCTTCTGTAATACGCAACTACAGAAGGAAAATATGACACTGTGTTCAGCTTCCTGAATGCATTTATTGCTTGATGAGATTAATTCATCTGGCAGAAAGGTACATAATTGAATCCATGACTATTGCAAACTTGTGTGTATAATTTTCTTTCTCCACCTGCCTCCTAATATGGGAGAATTCTGAAAGGTCTTCAATTAAATCCTTAGGGTGGAGCAACAGACTCTTTAGCTACAATTTTATTTTATACATCTTCGCTTGTAAGCACCCTTTTCATTTGGGGTGTTGTCTTTTGCATTATCTTGCAAAATGATTCTTGTCTGTTAAACACTCAGTTTAAAATGAAGTGAACGTGTGACAATGATTGTCAAGGATAGGAACAATGAAGAGGAGAAATAAACATGGTGTAGAAAGTCTGATACTGTTCATGGTCACTAACTGTTACTGTGTTCAGTTTTCTGAGCATTCTGCTAATGCATGAGTAATGGCAACAGTATTTTGGACAGGATACACACAGTATAAAATTGATGCAAATGTGTATGGATACAATTATTCAGATTTACATTCATATGGCAGTAAAAGAAATCCTTACAATTAAGGTATTTTCAGTATCATAAATTAATACTAATTAATGTTGAGTAAATGCACTGATAATTTATGGTGGTGCATTTGAAGGTTCTTGATACTTAAACAGCAGAAATCTAAATATTAGCTTGTATTCTAAGAGTGTCAGAAATAAAGTGACAGTAAACATACATAACACAATCAGGTAAGTTGGATTAAAACCGTGATTCTCAATCTTTTGAATCTTTGATCCCACCTGTTACTTTGCAAAAACAAAAAAGTGTATTCTGCCTTAGTAAAAAAAAAACTTTCCTTTTAACAAGAATTGTATTTTTACAGTTACACAGCTTTTAGTATTATGTTACTTATTGTCTGAAATTCCATTCAGCCAACCAGTCTCAACTGGACTACAACAGCTACTGTTGGAAAAGGTGTAGGATAAACACTCTGCACGATACTGTGTAAGATTCACTGTCATAATAGGTGTTACTGGTTCTTGAACACTACTGGTATAGTAGTAATTCATTTAGAATTGCACATTTACCATACCTGTGACAGATCTGAGAAGTGGAGAATGTAGCACTGTAATTGGTATGCATGTGTGCCATGATGATGTTTGTGCATGCAGTGTGTATGTATAAATGTGAGTAGAAACTGGACTTAATAAAACACATCGAGAATGTGTCTGTTTTGTAACAAAATGTAATTTGTTGAAATGTGCTGCTTGTAGTGTTCATGTTAGATGTAATGTGTAAGTTAAGTAGAACTCATTATTGAAAGACAACAAAAATCACAAATGTAATTTGGAAATGTATTGAGTAGTGTTTTAAGTGATTTTCATTTTGAAATCAGAAGGCAAGATGTTCATTGACATGAACTTTATGTGCTTGCAGTTCTGATCATATGTATACACTATATATACGGAATGATGTTTGTGTTCAGTTTACTCAACATTATCAGGTTACAGTAATTTAATTCTGTTGTGTACCAGTAAGATGTTAATGTAGTAACAGTGAAAGCTAAATGGCATATTCATTTGGTGGCTGAGCTTGATTTAGTGCACTGTTTGTTAAGTGCAAATGAACAACAGACTGTTTACAATGAAACTGGCTTTGATGTGCCAACTACTCTTGAATGTTAAATTAGCGTTACCTCGTTTTCAGTGTGTGGGCCTAGAGAAAAGACATTCCACACACACATAGCAGGGTCAAGATGTAGAATGTAACACGAAGATCATTGTAACATACAGCAGTGATAGTAATGGATTTTAAAGGAATTTCTTTGAATATATTTTAACTCCTAATTACAGTCAGTGATGTTTCATGTTACATGGAGAGTATATTAGCATTTACATATTCTAAACTTTGATTAACTCAGTTTTACATTTCATGCTTTATTCAGACACAACTTGAACTGTGAATTACTACAGGTACACTGACTTCCCTGTTTCATTTCTTCACTGTGTCATTTGTGATTCTTCATTATTACTAAAAACATAGACTACACGTTTGAAAATGTAACTCTGTTTGGACAAGTATTAGCAATCCATTATGCTTTGCATTAGTGGAGTGGAAGAATGTTAATACAAAAATCAGATTGTAAATTTGTGGGGAGACACAGAAGCATCATTTCAAAAAAGTTTTTGGCTCATGCAAATGGAACACAACAAGATCCTCATAACCCCACTTGAGAATTTAAGCCACTTTATGTTAGTATTCTCTTGTCATCTTGTCACAAATATGTGTATATACATACATACATACACACACATACATACATACATACATACATATATACATACATACATACATACATACATACAGTGCATAAAAGTAAAGATTTTGGAAACAGTGAAATGTGGAGTACAGTTATGGGCACTGAATTCTAGATAGTGTGGTGCTCCAGGCATCTGTCATAATGTGTAGGTAAATAATTTTTGTTCAGACTTATTACTGCTCTTTTACAGCATTTGTAACAGTAAAGTTGAAATATACTGTGTGAAGTTTTGGTTCTGACAATTTAAATTAATGTTTATGACTTTCCAAGTAATAAAAGTTGTGTATCAAGAATTTAATTTCCTCTGATTAAGTTGAATTGTAAGTAATTAATAATTTATTAATGGATTATGAGGTGATTGTTCTGTGCACATTATGCGTGTACCTTCTTTCACTGATATCCCAAAATATGTTGCAGGATGAAATTTCTTATGGCAAGTATACACAAGAGAAAAACATGGACCAACAGTTCATTGTTCCTCTTTTTGTCTGATATTTAGGAATTAGTTTAAATTCTGTACAAACATAGCCTAGCAGTCTGTGTATTTCACCATAATTTCTATCTCTGATTATGTTCAGTGTACAGAATTTACAGTTAAGGTGTGGGAAAACTATTCCCTGTATGGTAGTTCAAATGCTGAGAGGGTTTATGCTGATGAACCTTGTATAATGCAGATGAGAGGTGATGAAGTAAGGGCTTGTAAAATCTGCTAATGCATTCATCAGAATCTATATTGTAAAATAATTTTGAGCCTCTTATTCATCATGCTGCCATATATTCTCAATCGAAGTATGATGATTGTACATGGTGCTATTGTGAAATATGGAGCCAGGCTCTTCATTGCACCATTTTCATATGCAATTTAAAAAAACTGATCACTGTATGGTACAATGATAAAGAGTGTGGGCCCATATCTTATTAAGATGGATGTTGGATGGTCACATTGGCAAGGCTGGTAGGGCCCATGACCCACAGCATGAATCTACAAGGTAACTGCAATCGTTCTGTGTGAATCAGAATTCCAGGCATGTTGATGTTTTCTTAAGCATACTTCTGCCCTTGTGATTGTTTTTAATTTTGTACGTTTTTCTTGTTTGTTTCTGGTTTCAGATACGAGTAGTTAATGCTTTCCGTCAGGGTCTAGATGCTCGGTATGGCGACACTGCCACACTGGCTGAGGTTCTCCGAAAGCAGTCTTCTCTTAGTAAGCGATTATCCCAGACTTCTTCCATTGAGTATGCAGATAATGTCATGGATGAGTTAACAATCCCTGAGATTGATGTGGAACGTTTATCATCTCACAGTCACACTGAAACTGCAGTGTAATCCTCCTGCCCATGTCCTGTCCCAGCAGTCCTGCCCCACTGAAGCCATACATGCCCATCCCCTGCCCTGGCATCATACATGCCAGAGATGGTGGTGGTGTTGGTGGTGGTGGTGATAATGTTGGTGGTGGTGGTGGAAATTGTGATGGTTGTGATGGTGGTGTGATGACAGCCAAGAGGAACAAGTCAGACCAAGAATTTCGCCTTGCATTCACATTGTGGGGTTGTTATGTATTTATTATTTAGTTCATTGCTCCACCTGTGACATTCATTACAGCCTACTGACAACAGATTTCAAAATGTAAGAAGAGCTTTCTTAAAAATGAACTGTGTGATGGAAACATCCAATTCAAAGTGAAGTTTTACACTGTCCTCTTTAGTTCTTATTATCTGATCTCTCTCCCAAATTTCCTTTCTTTTCAAATATATCCAGGTTCATGGCTGTTGTCATCCTGGCATATTTAGTCCTCCGCCCAGCGGCATTGTCCGTTGCACCATCTGGTCACCTGTGTGGTGCAAGTTCATGTGGTGTGGAACAGAACTAATGGTGTAATTCACTAATTTTCCAAAAGACAAATTAGGTACAGTAGTTGCAGTGGGCATGGTGTTAAGCCAGACAATGGAAGATGAGTTGAGGTCTTGATGCAAGTAATTATTGTAAGATAATTTGGTTCATAACTTGAAGGTGGAGAAGGAAATGACATTATGCCAAGTGTCTTTTAAAAGGGGAGGCCGTAGCCTTGTTTGAATGCAATGTTGAACAGTGTGGAAATGATTCTTTTTTTTTTTTTTTGCCTCCCCTTGTTTAAAAGTCAAGTGCCAGGATACACAATAGTAGATATAGTGTTTATGTTGAATCTTCTTTGAAAGCATGTATGGAGTAAACTGGATGCTAATGGCTCTGTGCGGTACATGAAACCCAACTAGGCCTCCCTACTCCTCTCGTCCAGTGGAGAGGTTTTGTTATCAACATTATCTTGGTGTAATTCTTGTTCCTGCTAGCAACTAGGATCATCATGTTGAAGTTGACACTGTTAATATTACTTTTGTAACCACGGCAATAGTGAACAGGACAATGCTCCCCCCTCCCCTCCAGTCTGGAGTGGAGTGGTAGGGCTTTGGACATGAAGACATGTTGAGGGAAGAAGTGGAATTGAGAGCAATACCAAATGTCACAGGGTGCTCGTGGTTACTGTTACTATTTTCTGCTCTGAAGAAGAAAGTTTACCAAGTTGTTGAATGTTCTTTACTATCAATATTGTAAATCTGAAAATACTCCTTTAAGCAAGCCATTTTGTTAGACTGGGTTGTTGAGCAGTGTACAGTGTACAGTGGAGTTGCTGCAGGGCTTGCATGCAGCCCTGCTCAACAAGAATGGATGCCAGTCTTTTACGCTGCACTGTCGGTTGTTTGTTGGGAAGTGACAGCCCAGTGTCTGCATTGTCACTTCTGGTCTTTCAACAAGAAGCCCCTCTTTGTGCTCTAGTTCACTCTGTAAATCTGTTGTGTGACTGCAATTTTCTGTCTGTATAAAGAGAAACAAATTCTAGATGTTGCAAATATGCATTAGTTTATAAGAACTTTCCATGGGCTGTTAAGAGTAAATTTAAAGAAAGTATCAACTCATTGACTGATAGAGGTTTGCATCTGTATGTAGAGATAAAAAAAGGAAACTAGTCTCACCAGATGTACTGTAGTATTCACATAGGATACAAGCCATGCCACTGGTTATGTCCTTTCTGCTCCCCATAGACTTGCAAGTGTGGCAACAACTACCACATTTAACGTGACGATCGCTGATGTAACATGACTGAGACAACATATACCCATGACCACCATCACAGTGACTGTACTTAGAGCCTTACAGTGTGTAAGGTGGTTGTTAGCATCCCACTTTGCTCTGGTCATGAGCTCCAAGCAAAATGAAGTGGAGCTGAAGATTGCATGAGCAATAGGTCGATGGTGACAATGCGTGTTGTGTTTATAAGCTTGAGTAGAGTTGAGCCAACCAAAGGCAAGTCTTGCATCATATAAACTTCTTGAAATTAAATGAATCAAAGACCACAATATTCTAGATGATGCCTGTACTCTGTGTTAATACCAAACTTGAAGAGACTTGTGCAAGTCATAACCTTTAATTTAGCTGTAGACAGGGATTTGGCAGGCAGCATCCTTAATTTTTTCTACTCCAGTCACATGAGTATTATGTTTTCTTAAAGGTTTTATTTCCATCCAATGTTAATGGCTATTAATTAATCGTTTTTACAAAATAAATTTTTAATGTCTCAATACCTTGTTGAAAAAATGGTGTGCATTCTTTATTTGAATGGTACCCCTGAAACCTGATAGATTTTAGGACTGCATCTCTGTTTTGGATCTTGGTTCGTTGTCTGGAAGAAGCTGTTGCATCAGTTGTAAATAAATGTGCTTTGTCTTGTACAGCAAGAAGATTGTTGCACCTGAAAATGTCAAAAGCCGCTAATTATTCACTGTATGCTGATGTTAAAAATTATTTCTGTAAAATCTGCAGATGTTGAGCATTATGTGCCTTATGTCAATGCTTTCTTTGTTGAAATTGTAATTTTGACTGATTAAAATTGAGTTTGATCTAATCTCAGGGTTCTGCAAAAAAAAAAAAAAAAACAATACCCTTATTGAAATTGCAACAGCTGCATTCCATCCTCAGTAACAGCATGAAGTGCTGAGCAATAGACCACATGAATTCACGGTAAGGAGATTTTAGTGGTGGAAAGAATGTTATGTAAAACATATGCATCTTAAAAAAATAGAATGAACCATGGGATATATGCAACAACATGATAATTGAAGGTCACAACAAGAGTATGGGAAGAAATTCTACATTACCAAGATCTGCTTTTTGTTCAGCATTTCTAAGTCTTTCTTTTTTTTTCTCTCCCGATTTTGGAGAACAAGAAAATTTGTGTTTATTTCATGTGGAATACTGTGTGCCAGCACAGTATGTTTCTCTGCTGTGTCCTTCAGTCAAAGAATTCAGTATCATGTTAGTTGAAGGAAAAACTGGCAGCATATTAAGTAGAATTTTTAATTTGCTTACAAAATACAGTGTGGCCTATTTTTGTGTAATGTACAAAGTTACATATTTTGATAATTCCAGTTCTCTAGAAAGTATACTGCAGTCTCCCATTAAGAAAAGGAAGCATTATTTTAAAGTCCTTCTGTACCCATTGTAGTTATTATTGTTACTCCAAAGATTGAGCCACAAGAAGAAGTTTGTAATTATAACCCATATATGTTAAAAACCATTCAAATTATTTTGGTGATGCATTTTTCTTGAAATGCAATATTTGCAATGATGGAAAATGATAAGCATCTAATGTGATTCAATGTAAATGCAGTAATTTTCTGGCATGATTTTAACCTTTGACAGACAAAGGGGATGTGGGGATGTCCCATTAAATGCACACTCTTTTCATCCAAAAGGGAGAACATTGTCCCACAGTCGGCATTTGAATTGAGTAGTACTCCGACCACATTAGAAAACAGGTGTTTAAAAGGCTGTATGCTAAAGGTTAAAGTACCATCTTGTTCTTAAATTGCTACGCAACCAGCAATCTTTAACAGAATTTTGCACATTCATATGTATATACACACACACGTACACCTACATCCTCATGTAAAATTTTGGCTTATAATTGTAATTCCCATTGCCCTACTTCAAAGGGGCAGTATAAATGGTGCTGTACCTATGCTATGGAATGGACAAGTATGGATTTGTGGAATTCCCAGCAATTTTAGAGATTTTTCACATCTCCAAAACATCCAAAATCATTTAGCTGACCATTCATGCCCTTTTATACAACAGTTAAGAAGGCATGAAGCTGTATTTGCACTCTCCTCCCCTCCCTGTGCCTTCATTGTGTGCAGAGGGACAACATTACCTTTGCCTCATTAAAGTAAATAGTATTGTATGAGATATTTTCATAGTTTGTCAATTTTTCTTAATGTCATGTGATTGGAAGTTTCGGCTTTGAGAAGTAATGTTTTGATTTAGAATGGAACTCCATTCCAATTAACAGACTACATTAATGAAGCCAGGCCCAGCTTCTTGCATGTGAATTGTTAAGGCTTGTTCTTATAGGGTTTCCTGGAATTAATGAAACAGAAGAACACATACAAATCTACATTTTAGAAGTTGCATTTGCTATTGGAAGACGATTTCAGAAAACAACTGCAATGCTTCTGAGCTCTGGGAAGTACAAAGGTTTCCCTTTTTAGCTCAGGCCAGTTTGTTCTTGGGCATCAAACCTAGACTATGGTCTAATAATATTCTCCATATTGTCTGTTTTCACTGTTATACATTTTTTATCTCTTCCTCAGAGTACAACTGACCTGTATTTGGGAGGTAACTAGTTTGTAATAAAACATATACTTGTCTATCCACAGGATTTTATTTTGTCTCCAAGTTCTTTGATGAAAACGCTTTTATGGTATATGTGAAGAGATGGACATGCTCTCACATGTGCCTGTCTGTTATCATTCATAACACTGATCAACAGTCAAAAACTAGCATTGATGAAATAAGCCTTTTATGGCTATTTTGTGGGTGCTGAACACGAATATGATATTAAGAATTGTTGTTACGCTTGTTTCAAAGATACAGGAGGCTGCATTCATGTACAGTGCATTCTGATTTCAAATTAGGGTTTGAGTCATAAATGACAATCACAGGTGACTAACACTGTGACTAGCGTAAGGTCATGTGATAAGGACATTGCATCAGCCGCCAGACAGTGCCTCAGTTTCAGTCTGTACAAGCTCGGGTGTACGACAAGATGTCTCGCTCTTGTGTGAGCAGTGCGGACCTATTCTGTTTGGTGTGTGGCGAAGTGACAGTAGCGTCACAGATGCGTTATATAACGCTTCTGATCAAGAAAGCCTACCATCTGTACTTTGGGTGTAAACTGGGTGACCAAGACAAGAAGTGGGCGCCGCACATTGTGTGCAATACGTCTTGGAGGCTGGATAAATTGTAACGGAATGGCAATGCCGTTTGCTGTTCCAGCAGTGTGGAGGGAACTCTCAAACCACAGCAGTGACTGCTACTTTTGCTTTACACCTCAGGTTGCAAGTGATATGAACAGAAAGAAGAAGCAGAGAATTGACTATCCAAATATATCCTCTGCCATCAGACCTGTGCCTCATGGGGAAGATTTGCCCATGCCGGAGCCACCAAAAGAATACAATTTGAATTTGGAGATGGAAGAGGAAGACATGGAAAAAACAGGACCTCACAAAGAAGAACCTACAGATCCAGACTTCCAAGGTCCAGCATCTGAGTCACCCCACAAACTTACACAGCATGAACTGAATGATCTAGTATGTAATTTGGAGCTGCCAAAGGTAAAGGCCATACTGCTAGCATCCAGAATGAAACAATGGAAATATTTGGATGAAGGCTTGAAAATAACTATGTATCATTATCGCCAAAAAATTCTGGAAGAATTCTTCACCATGGAGGGCACTCTAGTGGCATGCAAAGATGTGGATGGCTTGGTCAAAGCATTAAACATGAGCCACTGCTCAGATGAATGGAGGCTATTCATAGATTCCTCCAAAGTTAGTCTTAAAGCTGTTCTTCTGCACAATGGGAATGTGTTACCTTCCAATCCTGTTGCACATGCATTTGGAATTAAAGAAAGTGATGATAGCATGAAGCAGTTACTGCAATACATAAAGTATGACACATACAAGTGGAACATTTGTGCGGACCTGAAAGTCATTGCGCTTTTGCTTGGACTGCAGCTTGGGTACACTAAATTTCCTTGTTTCTTGTGTGAGTGGGACAGCAGAGACAAGGCACATCACTGTGTCAAAAGGATATGGCCTGCCAGAAAGATTTTGGAGCCAGGACACAAAAATGTAATGCATCATTCAATGGCTGAGTCATCGAGGATTTTGTTGCCACCTCTTCATATCAAATTAGGCCTCATGAAGAATTTTGTGAAGGCTATGGATCGTAATGGTACAGCATTTCTGTACCTGCAACAAAAATTCCCCCTGCTTAGTGATACCAAAATATGAGAGGGTGTTTTCACCAGTTCAGATATTCGCTCACTTGTTCGTGATGAGGTATTTGAACGCATCATTACGGGTGATGAGCAGAGAGCATGGCATGCCTTCTGAGAGGTGGTTACAGGCTTCCTAGGAAATAGAAGAGCAGATAACTACAAGGATCTTCTGGAAGAACTTCTGTGCTCATATCAGAAAATGGGGTGCAATATGTCCGTGAAAATCCACTTTCTGAGTTCTCATCTGGAATTCTTTCCGGAGAACTGTGGTTCTGTGATTGATGAGCACGGTGAACGTTTCCACCAGGACATTGCAGCAATGGAGGGCAGATACAAAGGGAAATGGAGCCCATCAATGCGTGCTGATTATTGCTGGATTGATGCATGATTCTCCAAATTCGACGTTCAATCAGCAGGCAAAGAAGGCCCAATTGCACTAGAGCTATATGCACCCTTTGACTTATGATGTATTAAAGGTAAGAGATGATAGCTCGAAAACCGTAGCTAATGAAGCATTTTTGTTGTGATTTTCATGTTCAGCACCTCAGTTTCCTTAAGAATTGGCACATTTCATTTCTGCTAGTCGCAAAAAGTGAAATTGTGTATATCAGTGTAATCATTCTACTAACATGCATCCAGTACTAAGTAAATACTGTACTTGATATGCTATCATAAAGTAAAAGTAGACCACATTTGTCAGGTGCCCTGTCTTTCCTCGTAAGAAAGCACTGCACCTCACTTTCTCCTTTGGTTCAAATTACATAATCTTTTGTCTTCAAGCAGTCAATGTAATAGCAAACAAGTACTACACAGCAAATCCCTAAATTGATGCTATTCTTACAAATGCCAAAAGAATGATGAAAATGGAAAGCCTTTCAGAATAAACATTTTATTTTATACCATTTCATGTACCATAAACAACACCTGCATTGTCAATACATTTCTATACATTTATGCATTGTAACTCCAACACTGTCCACTGTTCTGTGCAGGAAGTCATAAAATATTGTAACATCCCTTGCCAATTGTGTCTTTCAATTCTTTCGAAGTCTCTGGATTTGTCTTCTGAACTCCTCCTCCTCTTAACAAAACCACAGTGTCAATATTGGTCCTGCAAAGTGTATGTTCTCCCAGACTAATATAGCTTAACATCAGTTTGGGCCTGGAAGTGCAAGAAAAAAGGAGTAAATTATATATGGGAATGCAGAGGTGAGAGGTATCTCATCAGAAGGCATAAACAAAGTACCATATTCTAAAACATTTTCATTTTCACAGTGTTCTACTTGCATGTACAAGCAAATCAAACTGGGGACTTACTTTCCAAAATATCCTGCAAGGGATCCACACACTATTCAATCACATACACACACACTTAGGAAATGTGAGGCCATATGTGCCTGTATTACACCACGTGTTCTATGCAGATATTCTAAAATGTCTGACACAAACCACTTGAAAAAGTGGAACTGTACTTTTTTTGTTTTGGTGGAACTTGCACTGTAAGAAAGCACCAGTCCACCTGGAACTCTTCATCAGAGAATCAAGCACATCTCACTGTTGTCCCACCAACTTTGTTCGACAAATTACTGACCTATTTTTGTTCACTGTATCAATAAGTAACCAAAAGGGAAGAGATTTCACAGTGTTGAGAGATCACTCAAAGTGTCACATAGCCACTGAACAATATTCCAAACTGTTCTGACAAGTGGCAGAATTGGTGGAGCAATGAGTTCAGTCAGAAGACAACAACTTTGAAGGGACTGCTGTTTATCACTGTTTACACCAGTTAACTGGCACCAAGATGGATTAATTTTATGTTTTGCAAATCAGTCATGTCACTGGGTTTTACAGTAAAAATTCTTGATCAATTACCAACCATAAGAAGAAAAATTCACTAACACTCACTGCCAGAGGAATGGTCAGAGATGGCATCCAAATCATCTTCATCAAAGCCCTCTTCTTCAGCTTCCAAATTCAGCGAATTCAATTTTCCCAGGACTTCTTCTTTGGTTTTTTCAATATACTTGGCTACTTTTCCTGAAAACAAACATTCTAATTAGGATAATGTACTTGCTGTGTAGGTCTAAATATTAACTGTATAACAAAATCTACCATAAGAGTAGTTCTCTGGTCATGTGGTTGTTAAATGTTACATGAGCGAGACTTGTATTAAGTCATGTATGGTTAAGAGATGAAAAAAGCCATAAAATGCAAAGCCCTCACATGACATATGTTTATGTGTGTGTGTGTGTGTATATATATATATATATATATATATATACACACATACAAACATACACATTACATTATCCAATATTGCATACTGATATGCATCCAGCGATGCAGCACCACATCCCAGAAGAATGAAGACCTCAGCTACACCACTCCAAAACTGTAAAAACTTGTATACTATAGCTACTCTTTACATCACAGAACCAATAATGTTTAACACAACATGCTGTTACATTACAAAAGCTATTCACACCTCTTTTCTGACTGATAAGACAAATCATATTCCACATGTATTCTTCCATTACATACTCAACAGGCGATATGCTTGTGCTTCTCGTTCCATCCCTGGGCATTCTATGTCTGACTTAGTGACAATTAGCAACCGAGTCATAAACATTATTTTCAGTGTCAGTTTTGAGATTTTCATGGTGGTGAGGATCCATACTGTAGTCCTCCAGGTTATAGCAATGTCAAGGTAACATGTACCCCAAGGATGGAGATAATATGTTCTTCTGAAATGCTTGTATATACCTACCAGACTAGATGGCATAACAACCCAGATCACAGTATGAATTGGAAATAAATAGTTTCACACAGTGTATGGAAATAATATTCCAGACTTTGCGCTTAGTAAAGAATCAAACATCTATTTGATAAAGCACAGGAGAGACCCAATTATCCAGCCATCAGTTGTCCTACATTCCACTGTATCTTAGTCATATGACTTGCTGTTTATGATTTTGTACAGCATGTGTTTGCATACTTGCACAATCCACCTCCACCCCAACTGATTTGTTTGTTAGTGTGTCTTATACTACTGTGGATGTTACCTTGTTCATCTGTGTTAGTGATTTATGTTTGTACTGTACATATAGTATTAAGACTGTGTATACACTTTTCCAATTTCATTTTTCCATTAATATAATTGTATTGTTTGAGGAACATGACAAGTGAAAAGAGAAAGGAAGTGGTTCATTCTGTTCAACATGACCTTGAAGCTTTAACCTTTAGAAGACAGATTTAAATGCCAACCGTATTTCATGAAAGTCTGTGTTTCTCTGGCTGAACATGGACACTTAAGTTGCTACCAAGTAAACACACAGGCACCAGTAAATGGTATGCTAGGCCACTAGCAAATTAAAAGACTACACAAAAATCAGAAAATTAGGTTATAGGGAAGGTGTCATGGCTGTCTTGGTGACACTGGCTTATGTTAAACAACAACAGAGACAACTAGTACTAATGTCATGTTAAAACACTGGCATAACCTCACCACAGGGAAGAGATGTAAAGCTGGGAAACCAATATCAAGCATTCGTATTTTTTTAAACAACTTCATTTCGCCATACTGTACACTACATGTTGCATTTAATCAATTTAGAAGGCACTGTTCATTTTACTTTACTGAAATTTATTTCTTCAAATAATAGTTTTGTACTGTAGAATAATTATTAATAAACCATATTTGTACTAATACTGCACTTCCACTTCATTTGCAACTTGTGCTCCCCCACCCATTTCTGAATTATCCTATATTTTCTCTAATCCAACCACATGTCAGTCCCATTAAGTCAGATACTCGGGACTGTACTATACTTGCAAAAGAAACAGCTATTTGTAAGCTGCTACAAGTGTCCTATGTGTCACGCAGTTATGAAATTTGTGTTCCATTCAGTGGGAGTATTTAGCGTTGCATACGACTGCACTTTATTCTCTTCCCTAACATAAGTTAAAGTATATGTAACAGTTCATATGACTGTAATCAAATAAAATCTGTATTATATATTAATTCAAGCCCAGCATTATAAGAAGTGATAAGAGCAAGGTCACTATCTTTCTTTCATTTTTAAAAGCTGCAAAAATACCTAGTTGCAGTATTATATTTACATTTATTACATAGTTTTTCATCCTTGTATTAGCCTGCAGAGGTAGGTTTGCTGCAAAATATAAACAGATTTGAAGTCCTATACCTGTCAGGAAATTTGTGTTTTTCAATCACCTACCACAGTTTTCACACTTCGCATTCATGTTATTTCACATTATTTTGCAATCTCCTAACAAATCATCCTAACTTGTAGAAAACTTTTCCACAATTTAGGTGATGTTGGTTAAGATTCAGCTTAAAATGTGCACTGCATGACGTAACGGTGGTGTGGAAGACTGACTGTTTTATCGTGGCTTCATTAGATGAGAACTGTGATTCAAATTCAGTGTAACAACTTCACAGCATTACTACACACACTCAGCGACATTAAAGTTCGCCAATGCCAACAGCAAAGAGTATCACACTGACATAAATCACAATTGTCATATGTATTTAGCACACAGTCTTACCATCGGACTTTTCTTTTTCGGACAGATAACGAAGAAACGTCCGTCTCTTTCTTTCTGTCAAATCTTTAATAAAATCCTGCAATTCGGTATCTAGTTTCAGTTGGCCAGGAACATTGTCCGTCACTATTTCGTTTGCTTTTCCACATTTTGGACAAACTTTTTGCATTTCAGCACAGGGAATGCACACGGTGTGATACGCGTTTTTTACAGTCTTCTGTTCACATTTGGTACACTTCTTCGGGGCTTTCGGCAATTTATATTTCTTGTATTTGATCTTCCACTCTAATATCGACTTACATTTTGCACATACGTTCACAATTTCAGTGTTATTCAGCTGCTTCGTTTTAGAACTAGAGTCATGCAAGTCATTTTTGAAAGAAGTTTTGTTCTTATATTTTTGAGGTCGCGTACGTTTAACATTTCCTCGCTGGCAGCTCATAGTTGCTAAAAAATTATGTACCAGCAACAATCACATCATCAAATAATACCTACTCCAGCACTCTACATGACACCACCAGTGCCACAGATTACTACTGAGTTAACACCACGACTCACACAAAGAGATCTCACACCGGTATTTCGATAAGCCTAAACCGTATGTAGTGATCTGTGGCCTAAACTACCATACCACGCAATGACGCTTACGTGAACGTGATGGGTTATGTGAAATGACGCCTACGTAACACACACAATAGCATAAGTAGTAATCTGTGGACAGTGGTTTGACAGACGGGATGTAGGAGTTTATTGCGTGATTGTTACAAAGTGAAAACGGAGGAGCCTGTAGCTGCCAGTACACCTGAAGAAGAGGAAAATTATGATTTACTGGTTCATTGTAGGTGTGAGGATGCAACTGACATATTCAAGAAAAGAAAAGATGGATACTACTCCAATTTATAGTATTCATATCCGTGCACTGCTGTCATGAATCATTTTGGTAGGAAGATATTTTATGGGAAGTGGGATGAAATTCTGAGAATTTCTCACAATTTCGAGAGACACATTTGCCATTCTATCCAATTTTCATCACATTCCTCTTTATACCTCACGGTATACACAAAAGATAGAACTAATACAGATACAAAACACAACGTCTTTCCCACCTGTAAGTTCACACTACCGCGTGTTGGGCACAAGTGTCGGCTCGGCTGCCGCTACAGCTGCGTGCACTGCGGGACACGCATGCTCATTATGTTTTAAAACCCACTTTTACTTCATGGTGCAGTGTCTTTCTTTAGAAGCTAACTGGTTTGCAGCTAGTCAAGAAATTCCCCGCATTTCACGGAACCCGAAGGTTCATTATCGCACTCACAAGCGTCCGCCACCTGTCTCTATCCTGGGCCAGCCCAATCCAGTCCA
>Ga0123352_10004118_pt1 | contig 21322 bp, 18 predicted proteins | sample TergutLab28metaG_FD_89700 | JGI IMG/M metagenome (GOLD analysis project Ga0123352, IMG submission 89700) | Labiotermes labralis P1 segment gut microbial communities from Petit-Saut dam, French Guiana - Lab288 P1 | ecosystem: Host-associated > Arthropoda: Insects > Digestive system > Gut ...
CAGGCACATACTTACTTGCGGCTGCAATAACCGGCGGGTGTATAACCTTACACGACGTTAGGCCAACTGACCTTGAACCGGTGCTTTGCGCACTCAAAGAAATGGGTTGCCATATCCACAGTGGGAGAACCTGCATAACCCTTGCGGCCCCCAAGCGATTAAAAGCATTGCCACAATTAGTTACGGGCGTGCATCCCGGTTTTCCGACAGACATGCAGTCTCAGTTTATCGCGGCATTATCTGTTGCAGAGGGCACCAGCAAAGTTGTAGAAACTATTTTTGAGAGCCGACACGCCCATGCTCAGGACTTAAACCATATGGGCGCAGATATAGATGTTTCTGCAGATTTTAGGACGTTTACCATTAACGGAAAAGAGTCCCTGCAGGGTACCACGGTAGAAGCTCAGGACTTGCGCGGCGGCGCTGCATTAATACTTGCGGCATTGGCTGCAAAAGGTGAAACCATCGTTAAAAATGCTAAATATGTAGAACGTGGATATGCGAATATACAAGCGGATTTAAGAAGTCTTGGTGCGGATATAACGAACCCCGAATTATAGGGGTTCTTTTGTTTTATAATGCTTAGGAACGGTTATGGACCACTCCCTACAATGGCGTTGTGTCATTTGGCTCAAACTAGATTGCTGTGATCTATGCAAATATGGTATATTTCTCATATCAAAATTTTAAGGAGATCATACAATGGAATGTTTAATAAACGATTTACCAATTTACTATGAAGAATATGGGAGCGGTAAACCTATTTTATGTGTGCATGGTTATTCAATAGACCACAGGGCGTTAAAGGGTTGTCTTGAGCCAATTTTTCAAAACATCGCCGGATATCGCAGAATATATTTAGACTTACCCGGCATGGGCCAAACCCCTGGCATGGACTGGGTCAAAAATGCGGATACTATGTTAGACGTGCTAAAAATGTTTATTTCCAAAGTCATTGGCGATGAAAGTTTTCTTGTTGTAGGAAATTCATATGGCGGATATATGGCACTTGGTTTGGCTCGTGATCCTGGCCTTCATATTGACGGCATCTTTTTAATTGCCCCATGTGTGGTTGCAGATAGCGCTAAGCGTAAGCTTCCCGCTAAAGGGAGCGTAACTGTTGAAGAAGGCTTGGAGGCATATGTAAACGCGCCCGAAGACTTTGCAAATTTCCTTGCTTGTGCTTCTGTTGCAACAAGGGAAACATGGGACAGATTTAAAAGTGAAATTATGCCCGGGATAAATATTGCAGATGGAAATTTTTTACGGTATTTTAGGCAATCGGGTTTTAGCTTTTCTTTTGAGGCGGAGCTTCGTAAGTTGCAGTTCGAAAAACCTATCGTAGCACTCACAGGCAGACAGGATGATTCTGTGGGATACGAAGATACCTGGGAAACACTCAAACATTTACCCCAATTGACCTTTGTTGCATTAAATAATACCGGACATAATTTACAGATTGAAAACGTAGATATTTTTAATGCCCATGTGGAGAATTGGCTTAAAACTTCAATTTAAAGGTGGCACCGGTACCCTTACCGCCACCATCAATTTCTATATCTCCTTGCTGGCTGCGCATAATGGCTTTTGCAAGGGGCAAACCTATTCCAGTGCCTTGGGAACTACCCCCAAAGCGCTGAAATAGGTTTTTTATTTTTGTGATGGGTATGCCGCTTCCACAATCTGTAACGGATACAAACTTGCATATTGGGTTTTCTCCGGCAATTACTTTAATCACGCTGCCATCCGGTGAATGTTCGGATGCATTTTTTATTACGTTGGTTAAGGCTTCTGCCGTCCAGTTTATATCGCAATAAATTGTAACATCCCCAACAGATTCTACCTGCTGGTTTTTGATGTCCAATATAATTTTGAGAGGGGCTACGGCAGCGTCTATTAGCGTTTGGGCAGATATATTTGTGGGATTAAGAACCACCGTTCCGGATTCTAATTTTGCCATTTTTAGTAGGGAGTTTACAAGCCAATCTGTTTGGGTTAGCCCTTGCTTTATATTTGCTATAAACTCCGATTGTTTTTGCTGTGGGGCATCTGCTAGCAGATCTACCATTACAAGCATTGCTGTAAGCGGAGTTTTTAACTGGTGAGAAATATCCGCCAAAGTGTCTGCAAGGCTGGATTTGTCCTTTTGCAGGCTTTCTGCCTGGTTATTAAGGCGGCGCGCCAATGTGTGGATATCGTTTTTTAGTATGGAAAGCCGGCCTTCTAAATTGTCACGCAGGTCTAGGGCTTGGCCATCCACTATTTTACGAATATCCGCAGATAGGATTTCAACTTCTTTTCGACTGATTATCATTTATACTTATTCCTTTTTCAGTTGGTAAGAATCTCTTACCAACTGATTTATTAAAAATCACTTGCTTTATATCCTTGCCCTTTTAATGTTTCGATTACCGCACCGTTACCTATTTTTTTGCGCAGGCGCTTTATATATACGGTTAATGTATTGTCTTCTACAAACTGCCCAGCAGCATCCCAAATTTGGTTTAAAATTTGCCCACGGCTTATGACCTGTCCTTTATGGGTGGCAAATGTTAAAAGCAGCCTGTATTCTAAGGCCGTTAAGTCAATGGATATGCCATCTATAAAAGCCTTCCCCTCGCCGATATGTATGTTAATGCGGCCAAGTTTAACAACATCACCCAAACCACCTCGGCGGCGCAGTACGGCCTTTATACGTGCCATCAATTCACCTATGCGAAAGGGTTTTGTTACATAATCTTCTGCACCCACTTCAAACGCACGGATAATATGCCCTTCTTCGTCTATTGCGGTAAGAAAAATCAAAGAAGACCCGGCAGATTTTAAAGATTCTACTAAGTCAAAGCCCGAGCCATCGGGGAGGCCGATGTCTAAAACTGCTAAGTCGAAGGACTTGTCCATGGCTTTTGCAGTTTGAATATCTTTAGCGTGAAGGACATTGTACCCTGCTTGCTCTATTGCGTATATGAGCCCGGAGGATATTATTGGATCGTCTTCTACCAGAAGCAAGCTGTAGATACTGTTTTCGTCATGCATTGGCTATTTCTCCTTTGATGAAATGGGCGCGTATAAATTCAACCACACCATTTTCTTCATTACTGTCAATTATGCCGTTTGCAGCAAGTTTTAACGCTTGAACTGCATTGCGTACAGCATAGGATTCGTCCGCAGCTTTAAACATCGGTAAGTCGTTTAGATTATCCCCAAAACAAATAGTTTTAGTAATTCCATAATTATTACGCATCCACTCAAGCCCTGATGCCTTTGATGCCCGATTGTCATATATCTCAAGCCAATAGTCTCCACTGTAGATGTCTTTGCTATAAACGCTGGAATATTGTGTATTCGCTTTTACTATGTCTGCCAATGGTGCAAGTTCCTTTTGTGTGCCAATAATGGTTATATAAAAAACTTCGCCTTGGTTTAGTTCTTGCAGAGAACCAACGGCCATAAACCTTTTGTCCCCCAGCCGCAATTTCTTATAATTGCGAATTGCCTGGGTTTCATGATTTTTTGCCCACATAACCCGCTGGACATTGTCTATGAGGGTATAGACAATTGGGGATAAATTAAGTTCCATAATAACAGAAAGCATCTGGGTAAATTTTTCATTTTGCAGTGTGAAAGCACGAATAATATCCCCAGAGCTATGATTTACAATAAATGCACCGTTGTAGGTTACTACCGGCAAATTGAGGTTAAGGTTTTTCGTTATTTTGCTAGCGCTTGTCCACGATCTGGCAGTGGCATAGGTAAAATTTAAGCCTTGTTCAATGAGGGAATTAAGACACTCTACAGCGTTAGAATTTAAGCTGGCTGTGTTATCAAGCAGAGTACCGTCTAGGTCAGTCATATAGAGTGTTTTCATGGATTTTCTACCCACATGGCCGGACGAAGACCTACATTAAAAAGGTCTGAATTTGAGCGATTGACGAAGTCACCGGTTATGGCGATTTTGCCTTCTATCGTAACGGTTGCAACGAGATAGGGTAAATTACCGGAGGTTCTCAGTGGCCATCTGCATAGTGAATTGTCTGTGTACACGGCTTTACGCGCGCTGTTAAAATTATCATCTATATAGAATTTGTTGTTATTGGACTGTCCACTACTGCCTAGATATGTTACCACTTCTTCCACTGATAAAAGAAATATCTTATCTGTAGTATTTTGGTCATATAACCTGGTTTCAACTATTTGGGATTGATCTTCCGGCTTGAATGTATTGTAAAATGTGGAATTTAAGTATTCGCGAGCGGTTGAATTAGCCCATGTTATGTTTTCAAATGTATTGTGATATTTTTGCAGGAATATAACATTTTCGGATAGTAGCAATATTTTGTTGTCGCGTTCTTCTAAAACAAGCCAGTTATAATCGCCAAATTGTAATTCACGTAATTTAGGATGGTACTTTACACTTTGGAGAAATTTTTCTTGTTTGGGTGCAGCCGGTCTCCATAGGGGGTACAGCACTGCTGTTTTTGCAAATACCATCAATTCTCCCACTGGCTGGTAGCCAAAACGGCCATACACACCGCCGCCAAAGTAAGGTGTGCTCGCCTCCAAATAGGTGGGTATGCCCGCTTTGTCAAGTATATCAAGGTGATATTTTAGCAGTGCACCGCCTATGCCCAATCCTTGAGCTTTAGGCAGAACCACGAAACCTACAAGCTGATAGAAGGGTTCCATAGGCGGCTCGCTGTAATGGGAATTGTCGCAAACTGCGCGAAATTGCGGGGCGTATATGCCTGCGGCTTTGTCGATTTCATCGTATATGCTTATGTCCACATCGTGAGGAAGCCAAACAGTTACACCTATTATGCCGCCATCGGGGGTTTCTGCCACATGTGCCACGCACCCTACTGCGCTAAGATATATACTATAGTAGTCGGCAACTATTTTGTGGCGCTCATCATCGCTTTCCACCGACCATTTGAAAAAATCATCATGGTAATATCCTGTGGATAGTAACGCAGCCACTTTTTCTATTTCCTGTGGATTTATTGGTCTTATTGTAAATTCGAGTTTTGACAACTGCCTTCACATCCTTTTGGTTGGTATGAGCGGGTTTGCTATGGTAGGTTTATTTCACCTTGCAAATACATTACTGCCTTACCTGCGATTTTTACACGCGCATCTTTATTTTGGCAGTAGAGCGTTCCGCCTCGGACAGATAGCTGCCTGGCAGTCATTTTATCTTTGCCCAATCTTTCTGCCCAAAAGGGTATTAGGGAACAATGGGCAGAGCCTGTAACCGGGTCTTCCACAACCCCTGCCCTTGGCGTAAAAAAGCGCGAGACAAAATCTACATTGTCGCCTTTTGCTGTAACAACCACTGCAAAATAGTTCATTTGCTTTACTAATTCAAAATTTGGCTGCAAATTTTTTACTTGTTGTTCGTTATCCAATAATAAAATTAAATCTCGGGATAGGTGTGCCTCCAATGGGGTTGTACCAATGGCTTTTTTCATTTGCTCGTCAAGTTTTACCGGTTTGGGTTTTCTTGACGGAAAGTCCATCTCGTACATATCGTCTGATTTTTTAACAATCAGCGTTCCGCTCTTTGTTTCAAATTGCAAAACAGATGCGTTTTTTTCAATACAATTAAATACAACAAAGGCAGATGCTAAAGTTGCATGGCCGCATAAATCCACTTCCACTGTTGGAGTAAACCAACGTAAGTCATAATGTTTTTCCCGCTTAACTAAAAATGCTGTTTCGGAAAGATTATTTTCAAAAGCAATTTTTTGCATAATGTCATCGGTTAAGGGCGCTTCCAACAGGCAAACGCCAGCTTGGTTGCCTTTAAACAACGCGTTTGTAAAGGCATCTACTATAAAATACTTCATAAAATAATCTCCTACAAATCTATTTCGCCAAGTAAAAGTTTTAACTTTGCCATTTCCTCTGTAGATAAGGTCACACCTTTTCCCATTTTTTCGCGGCCGGGGGACCATTCTCTAATGTCATATTTGGGTTCACGATCGTTCCAGCTTATAAGGTTAAATTCCTTTGTCCAGCCTTTGGCGCTTTCAGATAAAACGCCGATGTGCTTGGTTATTTCATATTTAAAATCTGCCATTGTTTACACGCTCCTATGCTTTTTGTGCATTGTACCACCTTTGCAAGGAATTTTACACCACATTCGCAATAACTTTTGTAGGGAATGGTTATGAACCATATATATTGACTTTTCCATTTTCTATATGCTATAAAAAACATGTTTAAATTTATAATTAGAATGGAGATAATCCAACATGAAAAAAACAAGTTACATAACCACCATTTTTAGCACAGTGATTATCATTTTAGTTTTAACGGCATCTGTAGTTTTAAGTATTTGGCGAGTTAACCCGCCAATTGTTGATGAAACATCGCCTACTTTTCAACAAATGATGTACAACTTAGAACGCCTGGCAACCGGTGTAAGGTGGGTTGGCACACCGGAGCTGGCCGCCACGCGAGACGAGATTATTGCAGAAATTGAAGCAATGGGTCTTACCCCAATTGTGCATAGAACCGTATATACAATCGAAGATTACCACTATGCAGACGCGGTTTTGCGTCAAATTCGTATGGGGCGGGAGCCCCAGCCTTTTAGTATTGAAACTGGGTGGTGGATTCGCAGATGGGTGGAAAGCAATTTCCCGCGCCATCCATTGGTTACACAGGGTTATATGTATGTAGACAATATTTGGGTTACCCTTGAATCCCCCAACCCCTATAGCGGCAGTATAATGTTTGTGGCCCATTATGACACTACGCTAAATACGCCTGGTGCCGCTGATGCAATGCTGCCTGTTGTTGCAATGCTAGAGGCCCTGCGCGCTAATGCAAACAACGACAACTTAGCCAGTAATCTACACTTCTTATTTACGGATGGGGAGGAATGGTCTGCCCTTGGTGCATTGGCATTTAGCCGAGACTTTACGGAATTAACAGAGGAAATAGACCTGTTAATAAACCTTGAAGCCCAGGGGAATAGCGGTGGACTGCTTATTTTTGAAACATCTGCCGCACCAACCAGTATGCTTCGCATGTTTAACCGAGTTGCGCCACGGCCAATAGGCTTCCATTGGGCAGACTGGGTTTACGCAACTTTTCTCCCGGGTTCTTACACAGATTTTACTATTTTTAGAGCGTACGGATTTAGAGGTTTAAACTTTGCAATTATAGGTGGCGGCGAGTATTATCATACGCCATATGATAATTTTGAAAATTTGAACAGGAACACTGCCTATCACTATTTGGTTACCACCATGGCACTTGCAAATTATGCTGCGGAAAATTGCCTGTTAGTGCTTAGAGAGCCGTCTCACGATGCTATATTTTTTCCATTTTTGCCAGGTAGGATGATTGTACTTACCACGACTGCCGCCAATATTTTGATGGGGATGGCATTTGCAGCAGCGCTTGCATTTTTGATTTATAAGTTCAAAACGAAATTGCCAAAGTCGTGGTTTATAACTATACTGCTGATTGTGATGACAGTTGCAGGGATGGCCATTGCTATTTTTGCAAACCTACTCAGTTATTTGTTATGGATGCCTTTGCTTGCAGTGGCTGTTTCTGCTTTTTTAAAAAAGTGGTCAATTTTATATAAATGCGCAATGACTGTATCTGGCGCTATCACGCTGCTTTTGTGGGTGCCGCCTATTTATTTGCTGCTGACTTTGTTTCAGATTATTTAAATTATTTAGGGGGCAAAGCCAAAGCTTGGCAAATCCATGCTAAGATAAGTATCCGGCACTACGCCACTTATAACCGTGTCTACGAGAGATACATTGCGTATTACTATGATTTCTGAAGATTGCACTGGATTAATAATCCGCACCACAGACTCCACCGTAAGCCACATCGCAAAATGGGTTTGATTTATACCAACGGCGGTAAAGCTAGTTTCATAATTAACCAGGGCGTTGCCAATTGGCGCAATGTAGAAAGAAAATCTAGGCCCAACCTGTGCCAATGTATCCAGCCCTAAGGCCATGCCCATTGGCACATACACTATTTCAGGCTCCAGATTATTTAGCCGTTCAGATATCCTTTGAGCGGCGGCATTACATATTTCGTTAACCAACACCGTATTTACCGAAAGCACGGGCTTTGCAATTTCTCCACCGCTTAGGCTTTGTAGTAAAAAATCTGCTGCCGTAACCTGCTGTTCTGTAATAATTTCTTGGACAACGGAGTTTATTACATTGTTAATTTCTGCTTGCAGTCTAAGTTCTGCCGCCTCCAGCACTAGGGGCAGAATGCGCCTGTCAAAACGATAATAACTGTATGCAAAGGACGCTAATAGAATGAGCAGAAGCATTAATGCCACATATCGCCTGGGGAAAATTCTGTTGCGCGTATTTTTTCTTTCTAAACCGTATTTTGGGGTGCGGTGTGCAGTGCGTGGCCTTTTTCTTCTCCTCAACCACATATGTAATCGCCTTGCCAAAAATTTACGTCTCACTAAAATCAATCCTCCTGCAGCAAAATTATAAATTTCAGTTGGTAAGGAATCCTTACCAACTGAATTATTTTTTGCGTGCCCTCGATATATGTTATATTATATGCAGCACGTGCTAATACCAATTCCAATCAAAATCCTATCTGCTATCACTTAAAGTGCGTTGTATTGGCCTAGTGCGCGTAGCACACTTTAATTTGGAATTCGTATACATTCAGTAAGGAGTGCAACTATGAAAACCCTAATAATTGCCGAAAAACCATCCGTCGGGCGGGATATTGCCCGGGTTTTAAAATGCAAACAAAAAGGCGACGGCTATTTGCATAGCGATGAATATGTAATTTCTTGGGCAATAGGCCATTTGGCTACCCTCAAAGAGCCTGACGAATACGACCCGGCTTTAAAAAAGTGGCGCATGAACGATTTGCCGATTTTACCGCAAACAATGGGCCTTAAAGCCATAGCCAAAACATCTAAGCAACTGACGTTATTAAAAAAAATGTTAAATTCACACGAAATTTCCCGGGTAATATGCGCTACGGATAGCGGTCGCGAAGGGGAATTAATTTTTCGCTATATATACCAATGGGCTAGCTGCAACAAACCTGTAAAACGCCTGTGGATATCCAGCCTTACAGACACCGCCATTACAGAAGGCCTTTCAAAAATGAAAGACGGCGAAGCGTACGATAATCTTTTTTTATCCGCAAAATGCCGGGCAGAGGCCGACTGGCTTGTAGGCATGAACGCCACCCGCGCATTTACCTTAAAATGCGGCGAGTTAATGACGCTGGGGCGCGTGCAGACCCCTACCCTAGCAATTTTAGTTAACCGCCATCACGAAATAACAGCCTTTGTGCCGGAGAATTACTGGGAAGTAAAGGCCGATTTTATTACGGAAAAAGACGACACCTATCAAGGCATTTATATCAATACTACGAAAAACGCCTATATAGAGGCGGGATTTGAACAGCGCATCAAAACTAAAGAAGAAGCCCAAGCAATCGCTGCCAAAGTAAAAGGCGCATCTAGCATAGTCGAAAGTATAGAAACCGAAGCAAAGCGCCAATTGCCGCCTCAGCTTTTCGATTTAACAGAGCTACAGCGGGAATGCAACCGTAAGCTAGGACTTTCTGCACAAAAGACCTTGACAATTGCGCAGTCTCTATACGAAACCCACAAGCTCATAACCTACCCGCGTACAGACAGCCGCTACCTAAGCCGTGACATGGAGCCAAAGCTAAAACCTACGCTAGAATCCCTGCCACCGCCCTACGATACCTTAGCCGCCACAGTGCTTAATCTGCCAAAGCTGCCAACAACATCACGGCTGATAAACGACAAAAAAGTAACCGATCATCACGCGATCATTCCTACTGGTTCAAAAAAATCTCTGTCCACACTTTCAAAGGACGAAAAAAACGTATACGACCGCATCGTGCGTAACTTTATTGCCGCATTTTATGCTGCCTATGAGTACGACATTACAACCGTAATAACCCGCGCGGCAGAAGAATCTTTTCGCTCTAAAGGGAAAATGGACCGCAACCTAGGCTGGAAGGCCGTGTACTCCCATGAAAAGAATACCACCCCAGACGATGGGGAAGGCGAATCCCTCCCAACGTTAACAAAGGGCGATGCCGTAACCACCCATGAAACAGAAGTAATACACAAAAAAACCCAGCCCCCAAAACCATATACAGAGGCTACGCTTCTTTCTGCCATGGAGCACGCCGGCCGCTTTGTAGAAGACGAAACATTAAAAGAAGCCCTAAAATCCTCAGGGCTTGGCACGCCTGCTACGCGCGCGGCAATGATAGAAAAGCTAATATCCACAAGTTATGCAGAACGCAAGAAAAAAAATCTAATTCCCACAGAAAAGGGAATTAGACTTATAGGCATAGTCCCGCCAGAAATGCGCCAGCCCGAAACCACAGGCAAATGGGAAAAAGGCCTTGCCCGCATCGCAAGCGGTGAAATGGACGAGGGGCGTTTTATGGAGAGTATTCGCAAGTATGTGACTTATTTGGTGCAAGAGGCAAGGAAGTAATCACAAAATTTATCCCATCTTACTTTGTATTCATCATTTGGTAAAATGGCCATATCAAAAATGCCAAATATATTTCGATTTATTGCCTCATTAACAAATGCCGCTGTGTAATCACCACAATCATCCGGATAAATATATGCGTGTGTGTATCCTAAATCTAATGCCGCGCGCAATCTTGTATGGCCGTCAAGAGATACAACTTTTCCGTCAATAGTTGCTACAGGAATCCGTATATCCTCTTGGCTTTTTATCCATGATTTGCAGTTTATAAGCTTTTGTTCGTTTATATAAAATTGGCTTGGTTGGATTTTTAAGATTGCAAAGGGTTCTAGTTTTATTGCATCTCGTTGTTTTAATACATGACCGTTAGTATGCTTAATGCATGTGACAAAATTTGAGTAAAATAAAAATTCATCTATTACCTCATTGATATACTTTTGTTCATAGGCATAGAGGATTGCTTCATGACCTTGTATCTCAAAGTAATATCGAATGGATTTGTCTGCCGTGTAAAAACAACACGCCCCATGGGCAAGCTGTTCTTTGCTAAACATATTGGTATCATCCATTCCGGCTCTAATTATTTCCATACATCACCTACGCTTCCTCTCGTCTTTCATTATAAACATTTTCATAACTAACCGAACATGAAACTTACAATTTCAAGTGGTGGCGCTCCGACACCACTTGAAATTATTTTCATGCTATTTAATACGGAAAAGTGCCTTTGCATTGGCCGTTGTAATTTCCGCAACTTCTTCTGGCAAAACGTTTTTAATTTCTGCAATTGCTTCTACAGTTAGCCTCAGTAAGCCCGAGTCGTTTCGCTTGTAACGAAAAGGCTCTGGCGTTAGATATGGGCAATCCGTTTCTATTACCATGCCTTTAAGAGGAATCTGCTTCACTACTTCCACCAAATTTTTACCACGAGCAGAGCGGTGTGTTACCAGGCCTGTCACACTGATAAGATAACCCATGTCAATATAATCCAAGGCCATTTGTGGTGGGCCGAGATAGCAGTGCATCATGCCGCGGCCTGCGCCGTAATCAGGCATGTCCGTATTTTTAATAACGTCAAAGGATTCTTGATCCGCATTGCCGGAGTGAATCACCGGCACAAGCCCCGTCCTTCTTGCTATTTCAAGATCCTTGCTCAGCCAAAAAGTTTGCTCTTCAATTCCTTCAGGTGTTTTTTCGGTTTTGCGAAAATCTATATAACATTCGCCATAACCTACAATTTTTTTATTTTCGGCGCAGAGTTTTTTCACCCTTTCTACGGATTCATCTACGCGTTTGTTGGCTAAATGCTCATATTTTTCCACCTTGCCATGGAATCCATCGCTTACATAACGGTGGTCGTTAATACACATATAGTAAAAAGGATACTTTTTTGCAAGCTGCAAGCCAAGCCGCATATCTTTTTCACCAAAACAGTCCACAATGTATTCGACGCCTTCTCTTTGCATTTCTACGAAAAGTTCGTCTCTGTCTCTTTTAAATTTTCTGTCTAAATAATGTGCGTGGGCATCAAAATATTTCATGTTAATCCTCCAAATATTATAGTTCAAACTTTTTACAAAGTATTGTAATATGACACGTAAATAGCAGGCAAGATAAATATTGATTATAATCATATACATAACAGTGACAAATGTCACATTTGTGAGTTTACCTCTCATGTTATATTAATCTAAAATAATTCTAAATGAGGTGTCTTATGTTACGTTTAAACGCATATCAACTAAAGTGGATAGCCATTATTGGAATGGTCACCAGCCATATGGTGTGGGCATGGGCAGAGATTATGCCCTTGTGGCTAATGATTCCAATGATGGGGGCTGGTGGGTTAACATTTCCTATCATGGCGTATTTTGTAGTGGAGGGGTACAAGAATACATCTAATTTGAAGAAATACCTGCTTAGGCTTTTCATATTTGGTGTGATTTCTATACCGTTTTATATGCTCACATTTAGGACATTTGCATTTAATATTATGTTTTCAATCATGTTAGGTATTTTAACAATGGTGCTGTATGATAAAATAAAAATCCGTGGACTGTTTTGGATATTGCTCTTAGTTGTGTTCGTTCCAATATCAATTGTATTCGACTGGTATTTCATGAGTTTTGGTATGATTATTATGTACTATATTATTAAAAATGAAAAAGCACGGAGAATTGCCCCATCAGTTTTTGGAGGCATTTGCTGGTTCATCATTATCTGTTTTGGACTTTTTACGCATATACGAATGCAGGCGGCAGGCAATTATACTGCCCTTGCAAACTTTGAGGCAACTTGGGGTAACTTGAACTTTTTCATTTCGTCTATGTTTATGGTGCTTGGCATGGCCGTGGCCGTTATACTGTTGCTTAGATATAAGGGCGAACGTGGCAAGCGTATGAAATGGACATTTTATGTGATGTATCCCCTGCATTTTGCAGTTATTGGCATTATTTCCTTACTTCTGGGGCTTGTAGATTTTAGTATATTCGGTCTATAAAAGTTAAATTGTAGATATAATATGACATATAGCTGTCTTGTTTGTAGTGGTATAATAATGGTCTACAAAAGGTCATACTAATCCCCATTTAAAACCATGTTTTAAACTGGGATTAGTATACGAAAGAAGGTGCCCATCATAGACGCGCACAAAACATACGACAAAATATTTGCATCGCCTACCCTCAAATGGTTTGAAAATGCCTTAGGTACGCCCACAGACGTACAGCAAGAGGCATGGCCGGCCATTGCATCCGGCCATCATGTATTGGTTTCGGCCCCAACAGGCACAGGCAAAACCCTTTCTGCTTTTTTGGTGTTTATTGACCAAATGATAGAGCAGGCACGCATGGGCACATTAGAACCGGGGTTGCAATTAATTTATATTTCGCCCCTAAAATCTCTTGCGGGGGATATTCGGGAAAATCTATATCGCCCCTTAAGTGGCATTGCTTTTGAGGATGGGGAAGACTCGCCCCTGACAGTGGCCATTCGTACTGGCGATACCCCCACTGCCGAACGCACTAAGATGGCTAAAAAGCCACCACATATTTTAATTACCACTCCCGAGTCTTTGTATCTGCTGCTTACTGCAAAATCCGGCCAGCAAATGTTAAAAACCGCAAAATCCATTATTATAGACGAATTGCACGCCATGCTTGACACAAAGCGGGGGGCGCATTTAATGCTTTCTTTGGCGCGGCTGGATGTTTTATGTGGACACCCATTACAGCGAGTGGGTTTATCTGCTACTATTCAACCGCTGACTTTAGCGGCAGATTATTTATCTAATGGGAATGATGCGGTGCAAATTATAGCACCACCCATGCACAAAGATTTTGAAATTGAAATAATAAATCCATTCCCAGGCGGTACCTTGCCTGAGGGTACGATCTGGCCGGAGATTGCAAAAAAAGTAGTGGAGTCTTGCCAAGGGGCAAGAAGCGTCATTGCATTTACAGAAGGCCGCTTAATGGCTGAACAATTGGCCTATTATGTAAATCGTATAAAAGGAGAAGGTTTTGCACGTACTCACCATGGCAGCATATCTAAGGAGCAGCGGTTTGAGGTAGAAAATGACTTGCGCGCCGGGAATCTTCGTTTATTATGTGCAACATCTTCCATGGAACTGGGCATAGATGTTGGGGAAATTGATAGGGTGCTGCAGGTTGCGTGCCCTTTTTCCATTTCCAGCTTAATGCAGCGGCTTGGCCGGGCCGGGCATAATCCCGGACGGTTAAGCCTTATGTCCATGTACCCACGCACGGTGTCAGAAAATTTGTACTGCGCTTTAACAGCTCAAACAGCCCGCGAGGGGGGCATTGAAGAATCCAGCCCACCACGCATGTGTTTGGATGTACTGGCACAGCACTTGGTTTCTATGGCTGTAGTGAGTGGCTATGCTGTGGAAGATGTAATGTATTTACTGCCTCATGCTTATCCCTTTCGGAGTGTGACTAAAGAGGATGTATGCGATATTTTACAAATGCTTGCAGGAGATTATGAGCATATGCGTGACATACCTGTGCGCCCGCGCATCAATTATGACCGTATTAACGCGTGGGTTGAAGGAGATGCCTACAGCCGTATGCTGGCTACTTCTTCGCCGGGTACCATTCCAGATACAGGCATGTTTGCAGCAAAAACCGAATCCGGTGTAAAAATTGGTGACTTAGAAGAAGAATTTGTATTTGAACAGCGTATAGGATTTAAGTTTTTGCTAGGCTCATTCGCCTGGAGAATTGTTGGCATAAACAAGGATACTGTTACAGTGGCGCCAACTTCACCAGATGGTGCACGACCGCCATTTTGGCGGCGCCAAGGGGGCCTTGGGCGCAAACTGCAAACAGGCCTTACTTTTGGGCGGCAAATGCGGCAGCTAACCGAAGCGTCATACAACGGAAATCTATTGCATGAACTAGAAATTTTAGGGCTTGATAAGCATGCCGCAAAAGACACCGCTGACTTTATAGGACGGCAGATTGAAGCTACAGAACTTTTACCAAACGACCAGACACTTATTGCAGAGCACTTTAGGGATGAAGTTGGCCTTCATCAAATAATGATCCACTCCGTTTATGGACGGCAGGTGAATGCGCCGCTGGCAATCTTACTTGCGCTAGCTGCAAAAAACCTTACCAATATGGATGTTGACAGCTATGATGACGATGACGGTATTTTACTCATGGCTCGCGGAGAACAAGTCCTACCAGAGGGATTATTAAGTGCGGTCCATCCCGAAACGGCAAAAACAGTACTGGAAGCCGCTTTACCCGGCACACCACTGTTTAACATCAGCTTTCGCCATAATGCCGGGCGCGCCCTTATGATGGGGGTGCGGCAAAACAAGCGCAACCCCCTATGGATACAGCGCATGCGGGCGAGTGAAATGCTAGATAGTGCCATTCATTATGCAGACCATCCTATTATGCGAGAAACAAAGCGGGAATGCTTTGAAGACTATTGGGATTTGCCCGGTTTAGAGAAATTATTAACAGATATCCATTCTGGGGCGGTACAAGTGCGCGAATTATACTGTGCCGACCCTTCCCCCATGTGTTTGCCCCTGCGCCGGGCTGCAGAGGCGGAGATGTTATACGCATATGTACCAACCACTAACAATGTGCTTGCCGCAACGGAGACTGCTGCTAAAACTGCGTTTAATGAGGCTGTAAATAAATTAAAGCCAAACCCCAAGCAATTAGAGCGCGTTTCTGAACGTCATAAATTGCCTGAAGATGAACAGGGACTTCATACGCTGTTGATGATAGAAGGAGATTTAATCGCCGGAGAATTGCCCATACCACTGGAGTGGTTTGAAGCCTTGGCAGGAAAGAAGCGTTGCCTATATATCGAACCGGGGTTATGGATTGCAGCCGAACATGAAGAAGTGTATCAAGCGGCCTTAGTAGACTCAACAAAATCGGAGATGGGACTTGAAGAAGCCCGCCAAAATATTGTGCGGCGCGCCCTGCGGTATCGTGGTGCAATGGACACCGGGCAATTAGCTGAGCGATATTTTTGGTCGGAAGAAGCGGCACATACAGTTTTAGAATCCTTGTGCAGCCAAGGCAGCGCAATTATGGAAGCGGATTTATATTACCATGCTGAGCTTTACGAACGAGCGCGCCGTGCTACCATAACTGAAAGGCGACAGGTACGGACTGTACCGGCCTTCCATTATGCTGCCCTTATGGCCGGCCGCATTAGAATACTTGCCCCACCGGAAGAACAATTGAAACAAGCTATAGAAAAATTATCGAATCGCTCATTTGCCGCCGCCCTGTGGGAAACCAATCTGCTGCCTACACGCGTAAATGCATACCATCCGGGTATGATTGACAAGCTGCTTTCCGGCGGCGAGATGTTTTGGCATCTAGACAATGAGGGATTGTCTTTTCATGCCTACGCTGATGTAGACTGGGATGCGGATGTAGACCAGCATTTAGCAAATGTGAAACTGGATGCAAATGAACAAGGGGTTATACAGTTTTTACGAAAGCGCGGGGCATCATTTGTTTCAGCCTTATCTATAGCCGATTATGACGAAGAAAAACCTCTGCAAGAAGTCTTATTTTCATTAATGGAGAAAGGACTAATACATTCGGATAGCTTCACACCTGTGCGCATATGGTTGGAGAAGGGCAAAAGCGATAAGTTTTCACCTCGCCGCAGGGCAGCCGCTACGGCAGCAACCATATCATCGGGGCGGTGGGATATTGTGCGGCCGTTAAAACCGCAAAATATTGAAGAACGGCTAAATCGTGCATTTGATAAAGTCGGACTGTTATCTAGAGAAACTGCCGCCCCTTTCTTGGGCGTTTCTTGGGCAACTGCATTAGAAGCATTGCGCGGTTGGGAATATACAGGCCGTGCAAGGCGCGGATATTTTGTAGAAGGCTTGTCCGGTGCGCAATATATCCGAGAAGAGGCATATACCGGTATTATTCAAGGATTAGAACGCCCTGCAGACAAGATAATTTGGCTTGCGGCCTCTGACCCAAATCAGGCCTGGGGCAAAATTTTAGCTTATGACCCAGAAAGGCAGTTTACGAGTGTACCCGGCACGGCTGTTGCATTAAAAAAAGGCATACCCATTGCTGTATTTGAGCGAAAAGGGCATACCTTGCGCGTGTTTGACGATAGTGTGCTTGGTGAAGCGATGATTGCTTTTGCTGAGGCTTTTAAAAAGCGGAATGTATTTCCTGCGTCTAACCGCATAACTGTTAAGCAATATCCTGATACTGCGGTAAAAGCTTTGGTAGCAGCCGGGTTTAGCCGTGTGATGTTGGATTATGAGTTGTATCGGTAAGAATTGAGGTCATGGGGTCTGGGGCTTGCTGCCCCTGCGGGCAAGCAGGCCGAGTATGTGCCGGCCTGCACTGCTTGCGACAGGGTGGGCGCGACACCGCATCCACTGTTAAGCCCGCTTTACGGCCTGCTAGAGGTTTGTTACTATCACATAATTCTACTCAATGACAGCTTTTATCCTACGGACGCCGGATGCCGAGCTTTCTTCTTTAATTATTCTAAACGCTCCCAGTTCACTTGTGTTTTGTGCATGAGGCCCTCCACATATTTCTTTTGAATATCCATCAATTGTGTAGACTTTTACAATCTCACCATACTTCTTTTCGAATACGCCAATGGCGCCAGAGGCGATTGCTTCCGCTACAGTCATTTCATTACAGTCCACATTTATTGCTTTTGAGATAGCTTCATTTACTATTTCGCTTACTGCGTTTATTTCATCCTTCGTCATTTTCCGTTCAAAGGAAAAATCAAAACGCAGCCGCTCAGCATTGATATTACTCCCCCGCTGTGAAACGCTATTGCCCAAAACTGTGTGCAGCGCGTTGTTCAAAAGGTGGGTTGCAGTATGCAAACGAGCGGCCTGGCCTGATTGGTCTGCTAATCCGCCTTTGAATAATCCCTGCGCACCGCTCCGTGACCTTTCTTGATGTTCAGACAAATGTTTTTGGAAGCCCGCAACATCAATGGAGATACCTTTTTCTTTTGCTAGTTCTTCGGTAAATTCTAATGGGAAACCGTAGGTATCAAACAACCGAAATGCCGCACCGCCGTCAAGACACTCACCGCTTTTGAGGATGGACAAAGTTTTCTCTGCAACCTTCAACCCGCTATCCAGTGTTTTGCTGAATAAGGTAAATTCTTTTTCAAGCTGCTCATATATAAAATCTTGATTATCCGACAACTCCGTATAAGTGGGAGTATTAATCGAAATGATGACTTCAGTTATATGCGGTAAGATATTTTCAGACACGCCCATCTTTTTTATCAGTCTTATTACCCGCCTGATTAAACGCCGCAGAATATATCCCTGCCCGGTGTTGGATGGGCCTACCTTTTTATAGTCTCCCAGGATAAAGACGATGGCTCTCATATGGTCGGATATGATACGGTACTCCCGCATATTTTCTTTTGAACAGACCGAACCTGTTAGGCTCTCGATTTTTTCAATAATCGGTGCGAAGAGGTCTGTTTCGTAGTTGTTTTCCATACGGTTATATATGGCAAGGATGCGTTCTAAGCTCATACCTGTGTCTACATTTTTTTGGTCCAGCAGAACAAAAGAACCGTCTGGCAGCTTGTTATACTGCATAAATACGTTGTTCCATATTTCAACAAACTTACCACACTTGCAAGCCGGGCCGCAATCGCTCCCGCAAAAGTCGGTTCCCATATCATAAAATATTTCTGTGTCGGGCCCACATGGTCCTGTTTCACCGGCTGGCCCCCACCAATTTTCTTTCATATCGTAACAATATATTTGGCTATCCTTTAACCCAACCCGCTTCCAGCACGCATACGCTTCTTCATCTTTTGGTATCTGTTCGTCACCCTCAAAAACAGTTACAGCAAGCTTTTCAACCGGGATTCCTACCACTTCGGTCAAAAAGTCAAAACTCATCTGGATTGATTCCTCTTTGAAATAATCATCGAGTGACCAGTTGCCGAGCATTTCAAAGTAGGTATGGTGGAACCCATCACCGACTTCATCAATGTCGTCCGTCCTTATACATTTTTGTACGCTAACGAGGCGCTTACCCATAGGGTGCCGCTCGCCTAATAGATATGGAACGAGGGGGTGCATCCCCGCTGTCGTAAATAAGACACTTGGATCATCATCGGGTATCAACGACGCAGATGCGATTTCTTTATGCCCCCTCTCTTCAAAAAACTTTACATACATGAGACGCATTTCTTCGGCTCGCATACAAACGGCCCCTTTCTTGTAAAATAAAAAACGCCCTAAGAACAAGTAAAACTCATTCTTAGGACGAAACATACTGTTCCGCGGTACCACCTAAATTCAGGACATAATTGCCTGCTCTTTATCGGCGCTAACACGCCGCTACGCTATTACGTGCGCACTACGTTGAAGCCTACTTGGAATAATCCGTTCGGTTCACAGCTCCGAGAGGGCTTTAGCATGTCTTTGTGAAGATTCGCACCAACCATCTTCTCTCTGAAACGCCAATCATGCTTACTAATTCTCATCATAGCCTTTAATCAATTGTTAATAACAGTATAACCGACCTTTGCTAAAAATCAAGTGGGAATTATTTACCTACGAATCAATTTGGAATACTACAGTAAATGTCTCGCCGACGAAAAAAAATCGGGGAAAGTTTGTATTTGTTCCTAAATTGCGGAGGGTAAGGATTCGAACCCTTGCGGGGTTGCTGTCAAACGGTTTTCACGAAGCACGAAACTACATTCGGGAATCCGATAAAACTGATACACTCTGCACCCTTTGACGCTTGTGTAACCAACGACTAGCCGACTGGCGTTTTCTAAAAAAGTGCTCGAATTTTTACAACTTTTTCAATCTCACAATCTGCTGACTAAACAACAACTCCACATCAAATTGGCGCAATACATTTAATCCAATAACGCCCATTGAAAAAGACTCTTCTGGAAACTTCAATGCGTATGCATCTATGTTCTTCAACTCTATATCGCCTATCTTGATAGCATCCAGTGAATAGTGTGATACAAAGGTCACATCAGAAGCTGTAGTCAATTTTTTCTTGGGCATGGATGAAGGTTCATACCCCAGTGCATAAAATATTTCTGGTGTTAGAGTTGTGACGGATGCGCCAGTGTCCAATGTCAGAGAAATGTCTTTATACTTATTTTCCGTAACACTCCATAACTGCATGGGAATATATAATCCACTTCCATACAGCTCCATTTTTATGCTGGTTTCCATTATAACAGCACACTAACCCCTTCAGGGTATTTTCCGGCATATAAAATATATGTTCTGCTGTCATGAGTCCAAAATTGATTCATTTCTCGTAACACTTTATCCCTGTGCTCACTAGAAAGTACGACCTCGCCGCCTGCAATGGAATGATGCTCTCCTTCGGTACAGTTTATTAGGAAGACCCATTGACCATCATATTCTTGGTGGATTTGTTCTATTGTTTTGTACACAACAAACCTCCCTTTGCATCATATCATGATTTCAAATGCTATCAATATCGAATATTTACATTCTCTTTAGGAAAATTATATCCTAGAATCCTTGGAATTTCATCAAATTGCTTTTTTATTATGCACGAAAGGAGTTCAACATACATAAGTTCTGAGGACTTTACAGTCAATTGATGAATCGTGTCTTTATCATGCCTGTAGCTTCTAATTTCTATGTGGCCATCTTTAGTGTCATCTGCATCAATATACATACAGCTTTTTATTTGCTGTTCATCACTTTCAATTGTAAAGGCACGGTACATATCAACCCCCAATTTATGACTTGTAGCATTGATAAACAATTCAGCTAATTCTACAAATTCTTTTGCTTGGTCAACTGTTGGAAGTTTGTACTCATGTTCTAACGAATTTCTTATTTTTCTATATTGAGATATTAAGAGCTTGGGTGCAATTCCCAGTTGATTAATAAAGCTTATCTTTCTATTTTCCCCATCTATTGCAACACTGCGCTCCAATTCCATAAATTCTTTAATAGACGTGATTGTATTAAACTTCAGGTATTCACCCCATACAATGTACAACTCCAAATAAAATCTAAAACGCGGGCTAACCTACACTAAAACCGCCGTTTCTCTAAGATAAGAGAGGCGGCGTTTTTGCGTTAGCCGCGCATACTTCGGGCCAAGTTGGCCCGAAGTGAAAGGAGTGATACATCTACTTTACAGGATTTGATTATAAAAAATCAAGTCCTTTTTTTTATTGCCATCAAATAGCAAAGGAGGCAAAACACATGGCAGATGTAAAAAAGCCGGAAGATGATAGAACCATCACAGACAATAAAATCCCGGCAAATG
>Ga0123352_10004120_pt1 | contig 21319 bp, 12 predicted proteins | sample TergutLab28metaG_FD_89700 | JGI IMG/M metagenome (GOLD analysis project Ga0123352, IMG submission 89700) | Labiotermes labralis P1 segment gut microbial communities from Petit-Saut dam, French Guiana - Lab288 P1 | ecosystem: Host-associated > Arthropoda: Insects > Digestive system > Gut ...
CGCTTGTGAGTACGGTAATGAACCTTCGGGTTCCATGAAATGCGGGGAATTTCTTGACTAGCTGCAAACCAGTTAGCTTCTCAAGAAGGACTCTGCACCATGGAGTAAGTAAGTAAGTAACCACGCAGTTTCTTTCCAGCAAGCTGCGTCACGGAGATAGAACCCATAAAGCATTGCACTGTATTGGCCCATGTGTCGCCGTAGAAACGTTATTTCTTACACTGAGTAATTTAATTTTTCATAACTTGTAATAATTTATATCGTCTTCTTCTTCATCTACTTTTCCTTCTTCCTACGGCCTTTCGGCCCTTTTCCTGGCTGTGGACCCTAGTGTTTGATTGCTTCCAGCAATCTTATGTATTGTCGCTGTCCGACAGTTTAACAATATATATATATTTACCCTTGGATTGAAGATTAAGACTGGAAACGAGTCGTTGACGATAGTTCGACGACTTTTTCAATTCTGTTGATTGTCGGATGTTTTTAGTTAGTCTCCGTACTGGGTTTTACTTCTTTTTACCTCTGCTTTCTGTTTCACCCACCCATTATGACGTACACGTATGCCATCCAGTGACGTTTGAAATATATATAAAAGATCTGAGATAGTACTGTCATGGCCAAACAATCTGAAGGGACTTTCCCAGCATATTCCTTGAGGAGCGGAGGAAAATAGTGACAGATTTGAGTCATTATTACAGGCTACACCTCCGAGGTTCTAACCAGGGACCCTCCCAGTATGGCCTGGAGCGTTACAGTTGTACTGGTTGGTTGGTTGAAGACGGTAATTAGACTTAACCATGAAGGTGATGAGAGTAACCATTATCGATTAGCCACGGAGGACCGGTAGGTACGGCATGAGTCGCGCGCTGTGTGGCCTGCACTCAGAAGTGATTTAGAGCCAGGAAACTGCACGAAGGCACGTGGTACACAGCCCGCACTTGAAACCTTCGTAAACTAGATACGGGATGATATGCTGTTTATGGAACTAGCTCAAAAGGACGCGAGGACTTAACGAAATGTGCCCTACGTGTCGAACAAGAAGCAACGTTTATCTTTCGTGCGTTAGATATTCGTAATTAAAGTAAATGATTAATAAAATGTCAACACGAAAAAATGAAACGTCAGAATAATTATCTGTAACTTAAATTACTTCCATAAGGCGATTTCGTCTTGAGAGATTTGTAGGTGGCCAGTATAAGAAATTTTCCATTGTTTATAGGATATAAAGATTACATCTTGAGCTATGAGGCTTCCTTGGCTGCAAAAATTTGTGTTGTTTCGGATATAAAGATTACACCTTGAGCTTTGAGATTTCCTTGGCTGCATAAATTAGTGTTGTTTACCTCTAAATTACGAAACTGTAGTGTTACAACCTAGATACGAAATAGCCATGTGCTGTAAGAAGCTACACGAACTTATAACCCCAAGTGCCATTTTTTTAAGTTCGTTGTCGTGTTAAAAGGAGTTCGTCTATGGATCTAGTTGTCAAAGAATGAGTTTAAGATCAGTTTCTGATTTTAAAGCGAGGAACAATCCCAAGCTGATGGACCTTGCCTTATCTGTTCTCGGCGACTGCCCATTTATCATACATATTTCAAAGCTGCACCCCACACCTGGAGACCGCCTGTCCATTCTACACGCATCTAGAGAGCACGCTGTTTGCCGTAGCTAGAGCCACTTAATTGGACCAACATCCAAGCAACAGACTCATAAAAAATAACAGATTAAATACCTGCGTGACTTTTTATGTAACAAACTAAATAAACCAAACTTGCCCAATTAAAATGAATAATTAACAGGAACTACGTAATTATCTAGAAGCAAGTGAGTGAAATAACGAATTCAATGTACTGCTTGCCTACAGTTGTGTAAAACTACATCAAGTTCGTTATCTAAAGCTACGGAACTGAATAAACAATGTTGAAGTTCAGAAAGTGTCTAGCCGAATACCGGACGGGTTAAATAATCCTATCGACTTTCTGGGAATGACTCTGATTCAGTTCGTCCCGTCAGACCCGTTCTAAATTCCACTCAACGCTTATTTTTAGCTTCCTGAGACTAGGTAATTTCTTTGAATATTCTTCCCGAAGTAAGTGTTAGTAACATTCATTTTGCGTGTTTTAATATGCGAATGAATTAGGAGGGATCACTGCGTTAGTACCAGGGGAACATCGTACTGGCAAAGCTCGCTGGTCCTCGATCTCTTTATATATGTATATGTGCCAAATTCAGGGCGTTATTTTCTGAGTCATTTTGGGTAACAAATGCCGTATCAATGTACGCCCAGTTATCAACCGTTACGGTGTACGAGCATTTTAATATACGAATATAGCCGTAACAGGAAGTTATGCAGTGTAGTTATTTTACCACGCTCTACAAATAGGCACATACCTGTATGTGTCACTTAACACCACGAAAAAATGATGTCCATGAAGTCGTAACTTACTTCACAAAATATGTCATATTACACCACAGTTAAGTCTCATCCGACTGTGTATGAAGCCTCAAAAGAGAATTGCATGTGTCACGTAATTCCAAAAAAGAAAGACATTAGCGTTTGGTTCTGTTGCTGAGTCAGTTATGTTAAAACACGGGGAAGGGGGGCGGGACATATATTTTGATTAGATATTACAAGAGAAAATAAGTTGTCAGTTATGTTCAATGATTACTGTTAAAAGTAGCCCCCCACTGTTCTGGAGGTACATTTGTGCGCTTCTCCAAGAGAATTTGCTACCTCACTGATAATCTCATCTTACGCGGTCAGCGGACTGCATGTTTCTCTGCAGTTGCTCTTCTCTTGCTGCCATTTTTGCCGGTAGACCATGTCCTTCATGTTTCCCCACAAGGAGTAGTCAAAAGGGCGAGAGATCTGATGACCTCGCAGTCCAGGCCTGTGTACCAACACGACCATGCGGTGCGAGGCAGTGCTATTTGAAAGAGGTGGGAGTAGGCGCAAGGAGATTTCTAAGAGCTGATACCGTACAGTCCAGGAAAGGATGGAAATAGGAAGTAGAAAGAGATCTTCAAGTGTTGGGAGTAAGAAGATGGAGAAAGTTGGTGGCTGATAGAAAAAAATGGAAGGATATTGTTCGACGGGCCAAAGCTCACAGCGAGCTGTAGTGCCGATGGAAGAAGAAGAAGAAGAAGAAGAAGAAGAATGATGCCGTACAGTATCTTGAAATATTGAAAGCCACGTACGGGTTGGTAGTGGGATGTATGTAGATACAGCACTTTTTACTAAAATGACGCGTGTTATAAGTCCTGAAGTTTGACACATCTTGTGATAAACATCCCTATATACCCATGTTTCCCATTATAGAAGGTTTTAGTGACCCGAGCCGCAAGGTTGTAGGCGTATTACATAGACTTCTCTGCGCACGTAACAGCATTTTTATAAAGATAACCGCTTTTCCGTCTGTCTGTCGACAAACACTTTTAAAAATGCTACTGCACATTTCCCTCGCAGGTAGTATTTTTCTCTATTATCAGACCTGTCCCAAAAAAACTCAGGGTGAGCAACGCGATTTTCGTGATTTTTCATATAGTCATTATTTCAGTACCAGCATGAACTCGATCAAGTAGCGGCGGTGCCAGTAACTGCGGATTTTGAGAAAGGTATGACGACAGCCTGTTCGAGTTTCCAGTTTTGGTACCTATCAAGTAGTTCCTACCCCATCTTGATGGCCCAGATTATCACAGTTGGCGAGAGGATGGAAGTGACAGCTTGTGTGATTATTTCAAGACGCCATGTGAAGCCAAGATTGTTGCGTTGAATAATTTAATATTGATGACTTGGATGGGAGAGGGGTGAACACAAGGGTCATGCTTTCATTTGAAAGTGTTGCGATCCTTTCAAATTATGAAATTTCTGCTAAACATTGAAAACTTTTAGTTTCAGAAATATCGTACACGAGAATTTTATTTTATTGGTGCAAATGTTAGTACGACAGTACTAACGAGACATGGTGATTCTTACTAGATCCTGAAAATTCTTTAATTTTTTTGAAATCTGTACGCATATCTAAAATCATGGAACATAGGTCTGGGTGACACACTGGCGAACACATAAGGGTCAGAAGCCAGAGTCAATTAAAATAGCTAGCAGCTTGATTTTACTGAGCGTAGACTACATTTAAATAGCTGAATCATGTTTTTATTTAGAAGAGGCTGCAAGAAATTTGGAGTCTTGCCATCAGAACACAACCATTTTTTGTAGGCATAAAACAATATGTGACAGCCATGCATTGCGATACTCGCTGCAGCATTTCGACTGCACATCGGGGAAGAGGAAAGTAGAAAAGAAAGAAACAAAGCGGTAAGACAGGGTCAAGAATAGAATAATACAAGTGTGGACAGAGCAGGAGAAAATAGAAGAAAACGAAAGAGAAAGAAGGAAATAAACGGGCGGTGGTAGAAAGAGAGAGAAGTAAGAGACTGCAAGGAATTGAACAGAGTAAGGGAAGACTTGTCAGAAGAGATAAATACTGTAAAGACGCGTAAAAACAGAGAGAAGGAAAGGCAGAAAAGAGAAAGTGGCGGCAAGGAAGAATGGAAAAATAAACGGGAATTTAAGAAAAGGCAAATCACCGATTGATCTTTCAAAAGCAGATTGTTTGTCACACATAACTGAACACAGGGTCAAGCAAGCCTCTGAAGTTAGTGTTCCTACCGAACACTAACTTCAGACTGATGGTGTGGTGTTGGCCCAAATTGGGTGAGTGTTAAATACACGTAATGCAGCTGGGTCACCATGTCTTCCTTGCGTGTGTGTGTGTGAGTGTGTGTGTGGTTGGCTACTGTATTTTCCCAGGAACTCCTCCACGTTCCACCCGGAGCATAGAGGCAGACATCATTACTAACTGCTCGCAGGCCGACGACCGCAGACTACATCATATGCAGTTGACTTAACCGCCCCGTAATTCCTGAAGTCTGGGAATTCGCTGTGCTCCCATTTCCTTTCCAAGTCCTCGTTGAACCGAATTCTGTCACAGGGTTATGCAAATCTGCTGGTTTTGAAGTTCTTGCAGCGATGTATACCTATTCGATTCAGTTCTTGTAGAATATGACCTTGCTTCAGTGGGTATGCGGTTTCCGACTTTTGGAGACAACGTCATGCCCTCATCTTGGAGGTTCGATAGGCCCAGTCTTCCAGTTCGTATCGGCACTTAAATATGAGTACACTACGTTGGGATCTGATTACCCAGTGACGCGGCATCGTATCACAGAATAACGGAGCACTCGGTTTGATACAGTGTCTGCAGACGAAACAGGATATCACATGCGTACGTGTATAACTGGATGTATGTTTTCATTTGCGTCACAGAGGCGAATTTGATATAATGATCTTCTTGGTTATAATACCACGTATTTCAGCCGGATTGGAGAGTTTCGGAAGAGAATGTTGTCGCTGTCCTCAGGGTCTGAGTGCGTGGCGCGAGGATGCGGTAATTTTATGCAGGAGCTTTAAAAAAATGTAGTCAATCAGGCCACAAAGCAGAAGACCGCCATCTGAATATATTAGCAACCGAATGTACTACTGTAATCATTATAAACTCCATATTGCCAAAGGAGATTATTAGCAAAGCAAGTCCGCGTTTACAGTCACTAATTTCCATTCTATATTTCAGAAGTACAGAAGGATTTGATGGGAAGTGAAATGGCTTTCTGACGAATTGAATAACATGGTGTAACGGTAGCACCTCTTAGTGCATTCGTGATACAGACAACTTCAACCAGAGCCATCACTGAGACGCTAATAGTTCCTTATTTAATCATGAAATTCTCTGTTTCCGTAGGAACATGAAGCCAGGCGAAGGTATGTGACATCTGGGATTCAAAGAGCGTTGACCGTGTAATATATCTGGGTTGTGATGCCTGTAGATGGAGATAGTAGGGCTCTCCAAAATGTCATTTCCAAACTCAATGAGCTTCAGGTGAATACATTCCACAAACTTGCATCCTCTGTAAGATCTGTTTCTGTATTATCCTTCCGTCTGCGTCTAGCTGTTTGAAACGACCTTCTTTTTTTGCGGATTTTCCAACTAAACTTCTATGAAAATTTTACGTGCACGACCTGCCGATACCACGTTCCTTGATTTGACTACACAAATATGTTCTGAGTCCATCTGCGTGGCTTTTACTGTATTCTGCTTCTCAAGTACTGAGGGTCATTGATCCGAAAACCTCTCTTAACATGGATATATGTATTTTTCATGCGTTTGCCTTCTGTAGAAGTTGGGGTCTTGTGACAGGCCGATTACCCTTCCGCCCTCAAAGGGAGGTTACCAAATCCTTATAAACATGCTTCGTAAGTCAGGAAAGTGGGAGTTGGGGAGTCAGGTTGATGTGTAACTGTATACAACAAGTGCAACTTACAGTAAAGCTTGAAAGATGTTACGTTAGTTACACCGGTTTATGTGATTCTATTCTTATGTTAATTCCTCTAATAAATCCACGCTTTATTTCTTCACAGTACGGTCTTATATACTTCCAAACCTTGAAAATGTCGCTGAGGAAATTAAAAATATGTCGGGTTGAACTATGTAAATAGACTGGTTTATAAACCCTTACGTGGTTGCACTAGATGAGGAATTTTAAAAAGTAACTTGCCAGTTTATTTTATACGGCCATAATCTTAGTAATGAACCAACTTAATACACAAATTCTTGTTTTATAATACGTTTATTATATGCCTGTACATGTTTCGAGCGCTATTGTGCTCATCATCAGTAGGTCAAAATTGTATTATACAAATCTGGTATCATCACACCTACAGAGTGTGATGATACCAGATGCTGTATAATACAATTTGACCTCCTAATGATGAGCACAGTAGTGCTCGAAACATGTAGAGGCATATAATAAACGTGTTATAAAAAATGAATTTGTATATTAAGTTGGTTAATTACTAAGATTGTACTGAGATGCACAGTCAGCAAAACATCAAAATTATACGGCCATGTCAGCGATATTAATCCTATTATAGAATGTGGCCCGGTCTAGTGACGAAATGTTTTTTGACTTAAAACGTATTTGGTCGCTGTATTGAAGGTTGAAAACGGTTTGCTATCCGTGCATTTTAACGTAGAGTATACGTCATTAGAGACAGAGAGATAACATGCAATGTTATTTTAGATTTAATAGTTACAATATATCTATTTCTGTTATTAAAAGTGCGGTTTATTTGTAGTAGTATGTTTAATTTCAATAAAAATATAGCCTCTTTATAGCTTAAAAACGATGGGCGGTCCGCCTTAAAATTAAAAATTATTCTTTGGCCCGCGTACTGGCTGTGAGATGGGACCCACGTAGTAGGGGGAACTCAAAACGACTCTAAGGTGCAACGGAAGAAGAAAACCCTCAATTTTGCTTGTTGTATAAGTTGTTTCTCTATTCGACTTGTGCAGAGAAATGGCTGGAACAATTTTAGGGCACTGAATTCCACCGTGTTTTAGAAAGCACGCAACATGTGTGAATATATTAAAAGTGTTAACACGACATATGTGTAAATATCTGGTAATGCAGAATGAAATTGTGCATTTTGCCCGCAAGGGAAGTACGTGCGTGTTGATGTGATAACTATTGGGAGTATTCTCTACAGGCTTTCTTTTTTAAGGATCGCGTGTTAGAGGTCTCTTAGACACGTGTGTGGTTTCCTAACTGCAACCAATTTTCGTAGTTCATTTTTTATGTTTAAATGTTGGTGAAGTCGGAATGTTGATAAATCATTGTCGGTCGGTTGCTCCGCTGAAAGCTGCAGTATTGAGAATGAAGGTGTCAAACGAGAGGTTTATATGTACGAAAGATTTCAACATGATAATGTCTGTGACAGAAGGGCACGGTTGTTTGGGATGGAGTCATCTGGGTGCAGTTAGAGACCAGTGGTGGAATGCTGTGAATGAGGTAATGCGGCTTGGATTTTCATGCGATGTAGAGAATTTATTGACGAATTTAGCTGCTAGCAACCTCTCGGAAAGGGGCCTGCAAACACGTAACGTACGAAACGTTAAACATAATTTGCTGTGAAGTGTGCGGGTCATTATGGGAGACCACTGCATCTTTATCGAAAGCCTTTTGCATCTAAAAACTTAAACATATCATAATTTGATCAGGAATAGACGTAAGTCATATTTTGTATATGTCTGTAAAGGAGAGTGACAAACAGTTCAGGGTAAAACTGCGAAATTAAATACATAAAATTGCTGCGTTAAATATGACATTGTTTCAGGTTGCATAAGATGATATAAGTTAATAGAATTTAATAATTGTCCAACAAGATGCGACTTATTCAGTTTATTACATTTCTGTATGCAGCTCTACATGTTTCGGGTGTTGACACCCGAAACATGTAGAGCTGCATACAGAAATGTAATAAACTGAATAAGTCGCATCTTGTTGGACAATTATTAAATTCTATTCCCAATGCACGGACCCATGTACGTAAAATTTATTTAAAAAATGCTGTAAGTACTAGCAATTAAGCGAAGCCATTGGAAACATGTCTTTAAAGGAACGAAGAATGGATATGCAGTTAAATACCTGTAGTTACCATATTTCACTGAAAACGTCAGGACGCTGGACAGTAGTATGCATATAAGCGCTAAGAAAACCTACGGAAGGCTTCAGTACTGAACCTATGTCCTGTCTCCAATTACGGTTCTCTTTGTTAAATTGCCTGATACATAACGACGGCAGGGTAACTTAAGTGGCTGAAGTACCATAAACATTTAGGTTTAAGTAACTTGCGACTTGTACTCATCAAGTAGACATTTCTTTATAGGGAAGGAGAGAAATGTATGCATAATATACCGTTGAGCCCAGAGTGAAAGAAGCGACTTGAAAGATCTAGATTTAGGTGAGAGGAGAATAATAAAATGTGTTTTAAAGAAATAGGATTGGGCGATGTGGGCTGGGTCCATCCGTCCCAAGAAAGGGACCAGAAGAGCACAAACATTTATTTGTATGAAATAACTTGAAATGCCAACTTGATGCAACAAGGTAATTTTATTAATGTATTCTTAGCTCGACATGTTTCGGGTACATACATCCATCATCAGGAGCAATGGATGCTGTGTTGCAGCATATGGTTTTCTGCACCGAGGTTTTGGATGGGTGGTGGTCTTGAGAGCCCGTGCGTAGGTCGCGTGTACGGTGCGGATGGTGCCGTGCAGTCGCACGGCACCATCCGCACCGTACACACGACTCACGCAGCGGCTCTCAAGACCACCACCCATCCACAAACTCGGTGCAGATAACCATAAGCTGCAACTGAACATCTAATGCTCCTGATGATGGGTGTATGTACCCGAAACATGTCGAGCTAAGAATACATTAATAAAATTACCTTGTTGCATCAATTTGGCATTTCAAGTTATTTAATGAGGAAGGTGCACGGTCAAACAACCCTGAAATTAATTCCTATTTTCTTATTTACCCTTTTCTGCGATCTGTCGGAGAATTTAATATTTGTGAAGTTCACGTTTGTGGAAGAAATACCCCACAGCGTCTTCAGCCTGCTTATCTCTAAGTAGCGAAGGTCAGTGCTCTGGTGTGATAGGTTCCTGAGAGAGCTGAAGGTCAGCGATTGATATTCACTGTCGGCTGAAGTTGTCTTTAGAAACACCTGCAAAGAACGAAGTTGTGTTACATCCTTCATTTATTATTTTCTGCAATCTATATTTGCATCATCTTCCATTTGGTGCTTGCTGTGTTGCTTCTTTTTCAAACTTAATTAAATGAGCTTTCTATGCTACGATACTGATGTATTTCTCTCAGTATTACAACAGACGTTCTCACTTAGTGGATCAGATTCCATCATTAGAAGCCGACAGGCGCTCAGCGAATGAAGAACTTTTTTATTTCCTACGGAAACAAAAAACTCATAAGATTTCGCCACCGGAATAATCCTGACCCAGACAAATGCATGTTACTACTTCACACCCTCCGTCTTCACAGCACATATTAAATTATTCTTCCGTTGCAGATTGTATATCATAAATGCTCCATTTCTTTTCAGGCATACTGATTAAAGTTTTATATGCTTCTCTTGTCTTATCTAAGGGATATACATGTCTTGCCAAACTCTGTTTGATCGCCGTAGTTCTAATTGGTAAAATTATGAAGGTGCTAGTTATGTGTAAGTTTCAGATGAGACATCCCCATTGTGTTATATAGCATTACAAAATTATAAAATATAAGCAGAATATAGTCAAACACAACTCACTTGATTTTATTAAGGTGTATTCTTATATTGTTTCTTTCAATGACATATTTCGGCTCTAGTTATGAGCCATCTTCAGGTTGATTACTTTTTCTTAGTAAGGTAAAATATACAATTAGCAATGCTATTGTTATTGTTACCTACGAGATCTCGTATTACATATATAAAAATTTTAAGTAAGATTGATTATACTGTGTAACAGTATTAACATTACACTGTGTAACAGTATTAACATTAATTCAGTGGAAGTTAAGTGTTACTATACATAGAATATTAAAAGTGTAGGATGTTATATCATGGAATGTGGTGTGGGTACCGTAAAGTAGGAGACTAGATCTATTTGACTATGTTTGTGGATTCTTCATTGATGCCGTGGTTTTAATTTCCCGTAACGACGTAATATTGTGTCTATGGATGTTACCGTTCAGAAGTTTGTTGACCTTTTGTGAAAGCACGTATTGGCCTGTGCTAATTGATGTATATACTCATTATTTAAGAGAGGATTACTCTATTAAGACTTTGTTTATGTATTGATGTAGAATATTTTTCTTGGGAATATGGCGTGAAGACTTCATCAAATAGATGGTATGTTTGTCAATGTTGCATATTTTGTAGTGTTGGTTGACTGATGTTTGTTCACATTTGTGCCGAAGAGAATAATTTCTTGAATTGTTGTAGTATTATTCACTTTGCGAGTGGAGATCTTTGAATGTAAGTGTGTCTATTCCCACAAGGAATACTTACTAAGAAAAAGTAATCAATTTGACGTTCAGGTGAACGTGCATCGTGACATATTCTTATAATAAAACCATCTAGATGCACTAATTTCTCAATTTGTTTTTGGAATAAAATTCTACATATTTCGGACATTTCCTCTGTCAATCATGTGAAGTTTTTCACTTTACACACAGCAGTGGTATATGTCATACATGTTTGCTGACAGCTTGCTCGCAAGCTGTCAGCAAACCTGTATGACATATACCATTGCTGTGTGTACAGTGAAAAACTCCTGATGATGGACAGAGGAACTGTGCAAAACATGTAGAATTTTATTCCAAAAACAAATTGAGAAATTAGTGCATCTAGTTGGTTTTATTATAAGAAGAAAAAGTAAAGAATCTGAAGAAGGCTCATAACTACAGCCGAAACATGTCTTTGAGATAACGTATGTAAGAATACACCTTAATAAATTCCTCAACTGGGTTGTGTTTGACTATATTCTGCTTATATTTTATAATTTTATAATACGAGTACTAGTTATGTAATTTTATCTTCCAACAGTTACTCTTTTTGCTCAGACATATTGTTCTTCTCAACACCTTATTCTCAGACTTTTTCTATATCTTTCCCGCTTAGGCTTAGAAACCGAATGTCATACCCACTGAAGTCAACAAAACAAACTTCATTTCGCTGTGTTTTAATTTTCAAATGGTTAAAATGAAGAAGAGACGGTTAAAGCTGCTGCACCGATTGGTAGCAAATATTCCCAAACATCTGTGCGCACGTAACTTCCTTATGGACGTTAGGGTTGACTTGCTAAGGACAAACGTTCACTTGACAAGAAAGGAGGAAGGTGAGTACGAGAAAATATTACATGGCATTATGTAAAGTGCTTTCAGAATTAGATTCTCCATATTTTATGTCCTGTGTAGCATTCAGCTCTCTAATGTTACGAAATTGAGGGTAGGGACAAACGTTCGATATTATCATCACTAACACGCTGAAACGGAGGTATTGTGAGGGATCTACAGGGCGTTGTTCGCGATCTAGAAACCGCCACCTGGTGGGCCAAACTGAGCATGCCCGATTCGTATGACGTTGCCACGAATTATACTTTGTACATATCTATTTCAATTATCTCTTATTCCTTGAATCAACATTCGAACACAGTACTTGGAATGAAAACCGATAAGAGAAATGGGTGTTGTGGTTTGTGAATAATGGGGTATATACCAAATGGATCCGTCGAGAATCTCAGCGATTTTTGTTATTTGAACAACCAGTGACATCTACAGGTACGTGGAAGTATTGTAATTTGGAGCAAAAAATTTGAAATTCCATGTTTCTCTCTCTTGTTCAATTTAAGTAATATTCGCGTTTACTGTGACTTTTAAATAGTCTGTCGTCTTAGACTTACACAGTGTGTCACAAATTCAAACAAGCATTAAAACAAGTTTCCAAATACCTAGAAATTTATTCCTCATATTTTTCTTCCGGACTAATTACAATATCGATATAAATATTGCTTTCGTCTGTGGAAACTGGTCAAAACATTCCGTACTTTTTAAAACCCCAGGTTTATCACCATATTTACGGAAGAACGTAATAGTTCTTAATCGTGAAGAATTCGGTTAATCCAGACCTTTAACTGTTACTCATATAAGATTACTTTTCTCGGCTTCCAGGGGAAAAACATCGCAATTTGTTGGATTGATTCTGTGAACACTATAGAAGAAAATAAAACCGCTCTCAGAATTTGATCTTAGAATGCGAGGTATGAACAGGAAACTCTGATGTTTATTATTAAAATATTTTGGAATCTGATTGGCTGATGAGGTGAGAGTGTGAAGGCGCTGTTGCTGTCCGCCTTGTTGTCAGATACAACTTTCATCAGCGTCGGGCTAATAAGACCAATAACGGTTCCTGTATCTACTGCTGAAGAGTGTGTAGCGGAACACATTGCAGTGCGTATGATAAGTAAGAATATAATTTCAGATAGACGCGTGGTGTGATTAGATAACATTTGGAGGCACAGCTCATTATTTATGTGCCCCTGAAAGGATAAACATTTTTGTTTGGCATCACGTTACATTTCCTGAACCACCAGTTTGCTGATTTTTGTAACACTCTAATGGAAGTCCATTTTGTAACACTCTAATGGAAGTCCATGCCATTGAGTGGCAGCCCACTAGCATATTCGAATATATTTATTGCATAAGGGCTGTAATTATTGTCAAGAGTCTTCGTAGACGCGACTGGTTTCAGACTACAACCGCTTCGTTTTTTTTTTCTTGTGTTCTGTGTTTTCTCAACCGTTGAAATTTACTCCGAAGGTGTTTGGCGGCGAACAGATGATGTTACGAAGAATACCCCAAAAATTCGGCAGTTCCTTTACGAATTAGGAAGGCAGCGTCACCGTCAAGGAATACCATAGATTGTGACTGTTTGAAAACAGCTTGAAGCTGCAGAAGAATAATTGAAACAACGGCTTAAAAAATCCCATAATTTGGACCCTTAACATTTTATACACTTTACCACATATTAGTGTGACTAAATTAATGAGCGGAGTAGGAAGACAGCGAGTAAGTGTAAAAGCCATATGATATATCAGTCGGCTTACCTTAAGAGAAAACGCCATGTTGGATAACTAGACGTAAATAGAGTTGAAATAGCAAAATGGTTTTAAATAAATAATTAGGATGTGGAATGGATTTACGTGGTTCAGGTGGGCTCTTATAAATACGATTACGAACAACTTGTCAAATAAAAGGCGAGATATTTCTTGGCTGACTGAGTGCCGATGAAATGTTGCGGAGTTTCTTTGTATATCCAGGAGAGAGCAATGTAGTTCCCAGTATACAGGTGAGATGTAACCTCACTCCCGTAACTAGGAACATTATTGTCCTCTCGGTTGTGACGCAGTTTACTGTGTCACTCCTGAGGACGGGGCAGCCGTTTCCTCCGAAAGTCTGGTAATCTACCAGACCACACGGTAGCGGAATTCAAAAGACACTAATGTTTATAATAATACGTTGTGGTCTGAAGAATTTTGGAAGTGAATTGTTGAAATTTTTAATGCAGAAACGACCGGTACACTTTGGAAAATATTTGAAATTTGCCCGACTTCGCTAAGAAAGCCGCAGTTCAAGAATGGCTAATAACTGAAAGACAGCTGGGCGCTAGATGTTCAGCACTGCTTCTTTATCATGATTAGTGGGGCAGTTGTACTTCCCTCTCAGTCCTTTTTAATGAGGAAGTCACGCCTGAATCGCAGCTCATGGCGAGACAAGTTAAATTAAAATAACCTGCGTTTAATATGCAGTAATATGCCCTTTTTCTCACCGGGGAATGTGTAACGTGTTCAGAATCAGACGTTAAGTTTTGCGCCACACCGCAATTCAAGGATACAACATAATGACATTTAGGGCCTTAGTGTAAAAATCGGTGCAATTTCTAGCTGGTGGACCCACTTTCCTGTTTGCCTACGATGTTTATGGTTCATAGCCGAGAAAACGAACACTTGTGGAAAGGATGTGAAGTTCAGTACAAAAATGTTGTAGCCGGGAAGTCCGAAAGACAGGATACCAGCTGGAACATAAGCTATAGTTAAGAAGACAGTATTAAGATAATCAGTGTTTTTTTCCCAACAAATGCACTTTGTGATACATTATACACAGCACACAAATTCGTGCATACTTCGCCACCCAGATACCGCGGGGAATCAAACCACAATTCTTCAGCCATCCTGCCCGTAGCCTAGTCACTAGGTTCCAGTAAACTGACTGAAGCGCCTCTTGAATTAATTTTATTCTTTTTTTCTGCCAGTATGTCTATCGCAGCCCCTGGTGTTATCCTAAACTTCCACCTGTGAAACTTGTGCAGGATCTGTTTTTCACTGTCATTGAGAAACATTGTTTTGCTTTTAACTCTTAAAAGGTTAATGGACATTTAAGAAAATGATTTTAACATGTTCCCTAAAAGTATAATCATCTCGAATTTCAGATATAGTACGGATTCTTTCTTCCGTATTACTTCCTTATCCCATTGGTGCAGTAATCTTTGTCGTTTTAAAATACAGTAACTCTTCGTAATGTCTGGTTTTGTAAGATATTCTAAGCGAAAGATACCCTATTCATTAGCTTGATAGCATATTGATATTCTGCAGTGTAACTGTTTCATTCCTGCATCAATATGAGACATGTTCTCCAGACGATTGTGTTTCCCGCTGGGTCCTCTAGCAACAACAATCGGCAAGGTCGCCTTCTCTTATAAAAAATGAATCACGATTACGACCGTTAGAACCTTCTTCTTATTCAGATCTTCTCGCTTTTTTCTCCTTCGTCTTGTTTTAGATATTAGTTTAACCTCTTGTCTCGTGACTGCTGCACCTCCAGACTGCAGTAAGTGCAATCGCTGCACCAGACACTGCATAACATGGCGTGCAATAACATCTTTGGCTTTGGGCCATTTTGAAAGTCTTAAAAAGATGCTGACCTCCAGATAAAACTACGCTAGTCGTTATGGAAAAGTTCTGCAGGCAGGAATTCGTTTAGCACTTGAACATGCATTTAAATCCTGCAATGGTGCATAATTCCAATAAGGAACGCTGACAACATGAGGGATGCCCAGCGAATGGGATTTGAAGGATTAAAAGCTTTACTCGTTCTTGCAGAATCTTGTCGACTGCAATGCAGTCTTAAATCCAGTTCAGGAATTTCTTGAGAGACAATATCAGTAGTTCTCGTTTATCAGGGCAGTCAGTTGCAGTGACAAGTGGAAATGTCCTTTTACATTGTACTTAATTTGAAAGGCCATATATATCAACCATTGTACCGTTAAGAGACTGTATTTTGTCCAGACGATGTGCTTTTGTTTACTACTATTCTCACAATAAACAATGGCAGTTTCCTTATAAGGTATTAACAGTTAGTCATTAGCTTCCATAATGGAGACAGAGTTTCTCTGTCAGGTAGGAAATAGTTCTTTAGATATAATACCGTATGTTGTTATCCTTCAAAGAGGTAATGTGTTGGTAGATTTCCGGAGTTACCTTTCAACTGGTGCTGTATTTGTTTATTCATTCCTCGTTACTTTTCATGTTAGTCGTTCCTTAAATTGTTCTCCCTTCGCTATATGGACCATGCATGTTGCTGTAATATTCATAATGTGTATCGACATTTTCAGTCACACACAAAACACACCTCCGATCGCTTTATTGTCTGGCTACTAGTTTCGACCCCGTATACAGGTCATCATCAGGACAGTTATACACGAACAAGAACGTAAATATAATCTACTTCACGACACTGTTTGTATTTTTTGTTGCTTTACAAATTTTCGCCACTTACGTGTGACGTTATCACGCCAGGTTCGTGGAATGTGTGTGCAAGCAAAAGTAGCAGTGTAAGCCGTGCCCGTAATTTACTGGTTGTTTGATTCAGGTAATGTACACTGTCCAAAAACAGCTTTCCTCTAACGACGCCCTGCTACTCTTTTATGCCACTTTTTCCATACTAATAAGCTGGTCACAGCCAAATGACCAGTGCAGTTGCGAGATCACTATACGGAACTGCAGAACACTTAACGCCCACAGTCGTATTTTTTCTTATTATATCTGTTAATCGAATAGGCCTCATTAGATGACGTATCTTTAAATCCCGTGTGGATTCGAACGGGTATTTGATTCACACACACACACACACACACACACACACAAACAAACAAACAAACAAATAAACATAGGTGTTAGCGTTGACCAGTCATCCGGTTTAGGAAACAAGTAAGGTCGATGGATTCTGAGCTTTCTGATGATGATTTCAACTGAAGTATGCAAATAAACTTGTTGCAGTGGGGTTTACTAATAGCGCATTAGTGTTTCCATAAAGAGATATCACATGGCACTCCAGGTAAAAAAGCGTTCCTCGTACATGACCGGTTCAACGTGTCTTGTACCTTACGGGACGCATCATGCCTTTAATATCCCGCCGAACGAAACAGTGTTGAATACGTATAATGTTATATGGGCCTCACTTTCTTAAAATATGGTATGGAAGCAAGTGTTGCTCCTATCATCGGGTAAAACTCCCATATATGCCTGAACAGGCCCTTAGGGCTCCAATAGCTCGAGACTTTAAGATTTTCTACACAGTCGGCACATGAAGGTGGTAAGGTTGTCAGGTCTACGCACCGTCCGCCTTTACCCCCAACCAGTATCCCTGGTACTCATTTCTGTTAAAGGCTGAGTCGATCCCAGGGCCATAGGGTGGTCGGAAGGATTAAATCAATAAAAAATCCCAACCTTTCAACAATAAAAGTATAAAACACCCTCGTTTGTATCCAGTAGAATGAGCTAACCTCTATCGCAGATAGTCCGGATTTAGAGCCCGCCTGTGTGTATAGAGAATGACTGGGAATCTATTGAATAACAGTGGTGAATAACTGACTAGAATGTTCTTCCGTCTCGCAGGTTTGGCATGGGAAGAAATAAATCTTCAATTTATTGGGAATTATGGCAAAGGGCAACATATTTCAAGAATGTGATTTTCAAGTAAGACATGTGCTAAAATATAATATAAAAATATATAACACAGTCACATACAACTTCATATTTTATTAGATTATATTAGGTTATAATTCCAGCTACATGTTTCGGTACAATTGTAGGGCCATCTTCAGGCTGATCTTTGAGTAGGTGGAGTGTACAATTGATAATGCTTTCAATTTACGAGATCTCGTATTACAAGAATTGGTTAAAATAGTTGTGGTATGTTATATATATTTTTTATATAACATACCACAATTATTTTATATAATCTAATAAAACACAAAGTTGTATATGACTATTATATATATTATATTGTATTATATTCAAGAATGTGAGTTTGGTGGACCTGAGTGAGGACCGTGCTCATTATCAGACACTGGCAGGGAAATAGTGAACAGTAATGTCTGAAACAGTAGGCTAATCGGTTATGTATACTAGATTAAAATTTGCAAAGACTTTGCAAGGACTGAAAATATTAATGGCGTCCCGTTTGTATTTTTAATGTTCACTGAGACTGAGTTTTCAACTTCACTTTCATTACGTTAGCGTCTTGTAACGAAAAGTTTGTCATGAATAATAGATGAAAGACAATTGATAGGTTCGTTCAGATAGCAAGTTATTTCACAACTCTTATGTATAAAATATGAGATCATGCTAGGTTTGGAATTTAGGTGTTGCAAGGTGTGTTTTGCTTATGAATATCCATAGTTATTACACGCTATTCCTTCTTGCTGTGGGATATATGTCTCACAGAATAAGGCTAGGTTTACTTCTAGTGGTTTATAATGATATGTGAGGTCACTATTTGAGTATGTGGCTCGTGGATGAATTTTGCGCAACTGGTGTATGTTGAAAGTTCAGTCATTGAAACGAAAGTGGACAGTCGCATTCTGATCTTCTTCTGGATCTGTTGTGTCGAAGGAACAACGGTGCGATTGAAGCTACTGTACATTGACATTGCTGTCCGATGGCTTCTGTATGCGCATCTGAAGAAGAGCTAAATGTTCTGTCTAATGCCTCCATTTGTGTCCTGGGTTGTGTTTAAAACAAACTGTAACTATATAATTATTTCTTATGTCCCGCATGTTCAGCAAACCCTTGCCTAATGCTTGTAACTATGCATAAATATGCCTCATTTTCCACATAACTTTATCATAACTTTTATCAAAAATGCTAATCACAATATCGAATTCTACGGACGTAATGACAGGTGCGCCTTCATCCATGAATGCCACACTCAATTAAGAATTGCCATCTGAGGAGAGTCATCATAGTACTTCATATTCTTTCCTGAATATCGCTCCTTTATCGAAAAAGAAGAAAACAGTCAACTTTAAAATAAAAAAATAAAAAGCGCCCTCAGAGGTGCTCATATCCACCCAAAGAAAACTGTCATGTAAGAAATGAGGATGAAGTGACCGATAACCTCCCTCCTTCAAAAGAAGCACTAAATAGAGTAAAGCTGAAATAACAAAAAAAAAAAAGGATCTGCCGAAGGATGGCGGCAAAATTCGTCGTAATGTCACCAAGTTGTGTCCTTTGTCTAGACTTGTGTTTCTCATAGCTGGCACAAGGCAAAACTCAACTCCATGGAAAATGGAAATGGAAATAACAGACCTGCTTATGCTGTTGCCTGATTCTTCTTATTAGAAGCTCATTCTTTGTATGTATACTTGATCTCTCAGTAGACAATACAAATACACAGGCTAGCCTGTTACTTCATATCCAGCATATCTGTCCCATATTTAGGAAATCAACTGATTTAGAAATATGTTGTTTCCTTTCTCGTCTAACAGTTGGGTTATGCAAGGTCACGTGATTATTTATTCATGTGTTACAAGATTCCAATACATCAGTACCGCAAAAAAGAAAAAAAAAACAGGGTGACAACAGCACAGTCTCTTAAGTTCAGGTTAACAGACTGTAACACCGTGTGGGATGTTAAACATCACAAGAAGGATGAAAGGAGGAAGCAGAATGACTTTAGAATTTAGTACAATAAACGAGGGCCATCATTTCAATTCATTTTTAATTAGATAAGTAAGGAAGATTACTTAATAATTACAGATTATCTTAGGTGAAAGGTGTGTAACTGATTGCATTTAAATATTGTTCACACAGAGGGTAAAAATAATGGGGTGGAAGTAATTAAATTTGAGATGACAAATGGGTTTAAAATGCTAATACTTTCTAAGACGTAAAATTAATTATCTATTAATTGGGCTATACGTAGACTGCTTGGGGGAAGTGGTTAACTTGGTTGTTACGATTCGTAAGAAATGCTGGAATAAAATCAAAGACACAGTTTTGCATAGAGGAATCGATATCAATTCTGACATTTTAAAATCTTAACCAGAATAGTTATAGGACGGACCGGTACATTAAAAAAGTACTTCCACAGAAACACAAAACTGCATGTCCTTATTTACATGACTAATTCAGCTCCCACATCTACTTCTAGTGAACAAAAAAAGCAGCAGTAGTGATTAGGTTTAATATACGGTATATAAAGGTGCCTCAAAAGTAATAGGCCAGGCACAAGATATGGGCATACGTACAGCAAGATAGTAAAAGGCCTATAATCTGCATGCAGTTGGAGCATAGAGAAAAGAATAATCGAAATTTTAAAATAGTAATTAAGAAATTTAAAATTTCCGTCTGCCGACCAGAAAGCCACCCAGTGTCGCATAGATACAGTAAGTTCTCCTGATGATGGGCACATAGTTGCCTGAAACATGTAGAGAATTTGAAATAAATACACTAAGAAATAGTGTGCACCTAGTTGGTATGGGTGGCTTTCAGGTCGGCAGACCAGAAAGCCACACATACAGAGTGAAAAATACCATTGTCGCATAGATACAGTAATTTCTCCTGATGATGGACACATAGTTGCCTGAAACATGTAGAGAATTTGAAATAAATACACTACGAAGTAGTGGGCACCTAGTTGGCTTCATTTGAAAAAGATTATACAGGGATGCATGGTCAACAAAACATAAAATTCATTTATACCTTGTTTCAGCTCTCAGGTGATGAAGATTAGCCTTTAGTCGTTAGCAGTCCTTTTCAACCGATGCAACGCGAAGTTATTTGGGAATTATGATTTTCTCATAATTCAGTATTTAAGATATTAATCACATCACTAAAACTGTTTCATTGTATTTGAATGAACAGAACAGATAACTTTTATGACGTATTTATGAAACTACATTAGAAAATTATGAGCTGTAATATTATTATGTTCAGCACCAGGTGGTGCGCTTAAAGTGACAGTGGTAGTGTACCTGACGAAACGAAGGCTGAAAAGCACGGTTTTGTATGTCCTTTGTGTTATGCATGAGTCTCCGCCCTCAACGTTGGACTACGCTGACGGCGATCTCCGTGACGTGTTGACCCGTGTGACGTATACTCGGCTTCTGTACCACACTAGTGTGACGTCATACTCCCGCGATCTCACGTCTATTCCGTTGCTGCAGACTGTTCCTCTGACCATTGCGTGTTCTGTTCTCGCATTTCTTCGTGTTCTGTTCCGTGTCCTAGCTTTTGATACCGTAAATCTGCTCCCGACTTCTCCTTGAATATTCTTCCTCAAATAATTCATATGTCCATTCCTTCACGGTCAGTACGCTTGTTCTCAAAAGAAGCTGTGACCGTGTTTCATTGCATCTTTTATATGAGAAACAAATCCATTCTAAATCTCTTTTTGTCTGTATGTAACGGCGGGGGGGGGGGGGCGCCCGGGGGGGGGGGTGGTATAAGGAGGGGCCCCACAGGCTGGGGGGGCGGGGGGTCGGTTTTCGTGGGGGGCCACCCCGGGGCGCAACACCCCTCAAAAC
>Ga0123352_10004121_pt1 | contig 21318 bp, 8 predicted proteins | sample TergutLab28metaG_FD_89700 | JGI IMG/M metagenome (GOLD analysis project Ga0123352, IMG submission 89700) | Labiotermes labralis P1 segment gut microbial communities from Petit-Saut dam, French Guiana - Lab288 P1 | ecosystem: Host-associated > Arthropoda: Insects > Digestive system > Gut ...
GAGTGGACCCCGTTCCAGACCCACTACTACTCAGAAAATCTGGTAGCGCCGGGGATCGAACCCGGGACCTCTGTATCTGTAGCCAGAAACTCTGACCACTAGACCACAGAGGCGGTCGATACCGTAATTATTATATTTAAAATACTTTGCTTCACCTCAAATTTGTTAGAATTAAAAAACCCGACCTAGATAAACAAAACGTTTTGAGTACTGAGATGGTGTAAAACTTCCGGTCTGTGTATGTGGATCATTCATGGGATGGAAAAGAACCGCCTCATTCAAAATTCCACATCCATATGTGTCCGCACTTTATAGGCGGTGCGAATAGAATTTTTGCACAACGTAGCCCTATTGAATTTGCAGGGATTAATACAACTCCATAGTTACTGGACACTTTTGGTCGCACTGCTGTCTGTTGGAGTTCAGACTCTGGAGACTTCAGTCAGAATCGTGGAAGTGTGTCTGGCTTTACATACGCAACACACAAGTTTCGTTTCACGCATTACAATCGTAGAACTTTGGGAGGCGAATTTGCCCTAGGCAGTCTGTTTAATCTAGTTGCATGGGAAACAATATTTATGGCCATGACTTTGTGAGGCATTATGTGTTTTACGACAGCTGTTGTATGTAAAGTTTGCGGCATAATTTTGACGAGTTTCATGTGGATAGGATTATTACATTCTATTTGTTCAGCTGATCAGCTGGTAATATAACCCGAACATTTCCATGGTAATTGGAAGATTAATACAGTTTCAACTCGATCCTCCATAAGCTAGCTCAAATCTCTCTAATCCCAGTCCGTCTCACAGCCTAGTAAATACCAGTCACAATAAACCTCACTACTTGGACACTTGAACAGAACAGCGGCTCTGAGACCCCCCCCCCATACTTTACCCCATTCTTTCCTCTTGAATCTTTCACAAAGGGCCCTTCTGCAGGCAAAACACGGCTGATGGCCAGACAGCAGGTATGACGTCACTTCACTAAATCATATACAATAAATTACTGCTGTTGCTGTGGAGACCATATTTCATTTTCTTCATTTCCGTATTTATTCCTCTCATCTTTCCTTTTACCTTCTTCTGTTTCTCTTCTTATATTAGGCCTTGCTTCCCCAGTACAACGTGAGGCACTGCAAGGTGTACAGTGCATTAAGATGTGATAGGTGCGGTGCTCTGTGGGCCGCCGTGTGTTCACAATAGACGTGGTTTCTTCAATAAGAATGTTCACGGGAAAAAAAATAGGCAATAACTGTAAATGCTGGCAATATCATCCCGTTGTGCAAGTCGATCAGTAGCGGTCGTCTGGCTTTAAATCGCTACTAAATGACCGTAAAGTTTGTATGAGCTTCCTTTATATCATCAGCAATCAAACGCATGGTTCAGAAATTTCTTTGGGCATTTCTTAAACATTAATTTGGTGTTTGACTTTCATCGCCGCCCAAATTAAAACGCACCATTTTACCTACGCTGAGCCGACTCAATGTTCTCTTCATAACGCCTGTTGGAAACAAGAAATTACAGTAAATTCTTGCGGGGGAAGTGCCACGGAAAGAGGCCACTCACGATATTCATGCGTTAAGTGGTTTGGATCTGAAGTTACTGAGCGTCGCCATGTCGGTGACGAAGAATAAGTGACGTCCAGCGAGATGACATGAGATTTGGTGGGGTGCATATGGATTGTCCTGTAGGATACTTGTTGGTTATTCGGTGGTGGTGGTATTATTATTATTATTATTATTAGTAAAATGTAAAGGTAAAGTGCACCGTTTTACAGGCACTGAGGCTCTGTACAGGCCGTACGGGCCATAGGAGAAGTAGAGGTATAGCTCTACTCTTTCTCTTTCTTGACCGTGGCACTAGAAGGGGGTGAAGGGTCAGCGTCACGCCCCGACCGCTCTCTACCACCTGGAAAGACCCGGTAGCCTTTGTACAGGAGGCTGAGTGGGCTCCAGGGCCGGTCTTGACAGGTGCGGGAAATCTCGCCCCCACTGGGATTCGATCCCCGGACCGTCCAGCCCGTAGCCAGTCGCTACCCGACCCACGTTAGTAGTAGCAGCATTAAATAATTGTAAAAGGACACTGTTGGAACATAGCCTACATTTACCCCATATATCTGTAATATTTATTGAAATAACACACGTAGTCAGAATTTTACATAATGTAGTTATATTTTTTCTCACCAAATATTTTTGGAGTGACAAAATCACGGAGGGTGTAATGGGCGTGAACTGTGACTTCTGTGGAGGAAAAGAGAAATGCGTGGAAAGTTTCAGTGGGGAAACCTGAAGAAAATAGACCACTGGAAAGCCTTAGGCATATGAAAGATTAATATTAAAATGGATCCTTAAAGTAGGATGGAAGAACGTGGACTGGTTTAATATGGCTGAGGACAGGGACAAGTGGCGCGCTATTGTGAGCACAGTAATGGATCTTCATGTGTCATAAAATGCAGGGAATTTCTTGACTCTATGAGAAATTACAAGCTTCTCAATGGGCCTCTACTTCTTGGAATTCATTAGCTAGTTAGTTAACTAGTTACAGCAACATGTTTATGAACTTGTTGGCTGGTGAACTCACATTTCCCCGCACTCCTCGAATCGACCTGAGTTCTAAGGCACATTGTGACCTTGTAACCTGGGTGCCTGAATATTTGGGCCTAAGAGGGATGAGGTAACAGGGGAATGCAGAGAACTACATAATGAGGAGCTTAATGTTCTCTACTCCTCACCTAATATTGTGCGGGTGATAAAACCGAGAAGAATGAGATGGGCGGGGCATGTAGCACGTATGGGGAGGGGAGAGGCGTGTACAGGGTTTTGGTGGGGAACTCGGGGGAAAGATACCAATGGGGAGACCCAGGCGTAGATGGGAGGATAATATTAACATGGATCTTCAAGAAGTGCGATGTGGGGGTATGGATTGGATCGAGTTGGCTCAGGATAAGGACAGGTGGCGGGCACTTGTGAATGCGGTAATGAACCTTCGGGTTCCATAAAACGCGGGGAATTTCTTGACTAACTGCAAACCGGTTACCTTCTCAAGAAAGACTCTGCTGCATTGAGTAAGTAAGTAAGCAATCTGGGCGCCGTGCAAGGGAAATCATCCACAGCGCACATAATGATTACACCGTGATTTGCATTGCTCGTGTTGTTGTATAGCGAGTTCAAAAACAGGCCGCTTTTCTTGTTAATGGCCCTTCGGGACAACAGAGTGTGGGAGGAAGGACGTGAAAGTGTGCAGTTCCTTATTCGCGGTCAGAGGCGGCGCATCCCTCACTGTAACTAAGCTGGTTCTCTGCACGTACCGAAGACCCTCTGATCCATCATCGGGTTTGCTGATTCTCTGTGAGGTTGCTCGTTTGGCTTCTGCTTCGTGTTGAGCAACAAGAAGAAAACTGATTTATTATCTGACATTTTCTGGCTTTGTAACATGATGCTATGGGTCAACGGTTACTGTAAGATAGGCCTAATTACGGAGAAATTTAAATTGACAGTTTTGAAGGAAAAAATCTGAAAATTTGAGCACAGTACTTGCACACTTTTCGGTCTATATTGCAAAATGCAATTCACACACGGGTCATACGTAATTTTTCGAACAGTTTACGAAAAATTTAATACAATTTACCCTTTTGCACGTCCGTGTCCCTATGACAGCTCACGCTAAGCAAGGAATGTCACGTTGTATTCGAAAGTATTTTTGTATTATTTTTGGGCTATCCACTTTTTGTGACGCTTTGCAAGCTTTAAGTTCAGTTACGATTCGGCAGCGTGAGAAGTGAAATAAATTGTAGGCCCTATAAGCAGGCCTTAATGTTTTCCATCTTGAGCAGCGGCCTAGAAATTTTTTTCGGAGTAGGTAATTTTGTAGCGAATTTGTAAATTTGTAATTACTATTCTTACTAAATTTTGTTGCCAACCGCAAATGTTGCATCGCATAGTATGATAAAGGAGATAGGGATATTTTGTGGAGAGTTGCATACAGGGGTGCTGATAAGTTCTTAGCCCGACCGGGAAGGAAACAAGCTAATGTTCGTCAGAATGGCGTGAATTTCCTTCGGCGACTTACCTTGCAGGAAAAAAAGCTTGATGACAGCTCGTGTCTCGATGTTGTTGAAATCGAGCGCGTCCCTGACATGCTTCCGAGCTTGTTACCTTCCTGGTCGGGCTAAGGACTTATCAGCACACCGGTAGAAATGTATGAATATTTGATCCTGGCTTCTCCAACGGTTTTTTTTTTAGAAATGCAAGACCCTCTATGTTCTGTTCTGAACAAATGTTGTACAAAGATCCCAAAAATTTTGAAATTATTTCTTGCTTGTTAATGAAAGCTTTTTGCTTGATGGCATGTTGTTAAATTTTAAATCCCATATTTACTCTGTAAACACTAGTAAATAATACTTCATATCTCCAAGCGACGTAATTAAAGTTCCTGTTTAATGTCTGACTTCAAGTTGTTTAAATATTCATAGGACGTCGCGCAGCACTGAACAGTCGCACGACTGTCAAAGCTGCGTTCAACAGGACGAGGCTGAACGTTTACTCCTCGATAGATGTGACCTATTTGCAGCGGGTTTGTTCGACATATCATTATTAGAATTTTTTAACTTATACACAAATAGGAGGAAGAAAGCGAATGACGCTGGATTGTTTCCGAAATTACAGCTATAAACTTTTGTCATCCACGCAGCCTTTCCTGAATTGGAAAAGATTAAAACTCGGCTATAATACGGTCCAATTATAAAAGTCTCACACGAGAGGTGAGAAATGCATACAAAGCTTTAACCGGAAAAGGGCGAAGAGGATAGAATTTTGGGAGATTTTAAAGGCAGAGGACGTGAGGACCTGAAATGGCCAGCACATGTGAATATGGTGACGAAATCTTATGTTTATTGGACCGTGCATCATTGTAATAATTGAAAAATAAAAGACCAACTTGATGTCACTAGCTATTTTATTTCACTTCTTATGTGCGCAACATGTTTTGGACATTAATATATCCATCATCAGGAGCTTGCGACTTTGCTGTTGAATTACCACATCGGCTGTTGTGTTCTCGGACACCACTCAAACCCAACCACACCAGATCTCCAACACACAACGAACCGAGAACACAACAGCCGATGTGGTAATTCAACAGCAAAGTCGCAAGCTCCTGATGATGGATATATTAATGTCCGAACATGTTGCGCACATAAGAAGTGAAATAAAATAGCTAGTGACATCAGGTTGGTCTTTTATTCTTCAATTATGGTAACGAAATTGTGGGTTTCACAAAAGGCTGGAAATTTCTTAAATAGCTGCGTTACTATGGCATTATCAAGCGATAATTTTTTGCATGGGTTTATGTACTAATATTTTTAGGTTTACTTTATTTAGAGCAAAATATATTAGCCAGAGTCTAAGAGGCTAAAACGTATTAACTAGCAACGTAACTATGACCTTCTCAAGAAAAAAAAAATGGTTTCTTGAAATTACAAACTCACGTTTTTATCTTTTATTTATTTACAGCATAATAATAATAATAATAATAGTTATTAACTGAAATTGGGTTGTCACCCGGTGGCTGTGGTTATTTTACATGTATACAAAATATGAAATTCTTTACTAATAAATTTAAGTCGGGAGGGCTACATGAGAAGCATGTAGTGGAATCTTGGGAACCATCTCAGCATTTGTTTATAGACACAGGGAAACCAAGAAAAACCTGTGTCGAGGTGGCCGATCGCAGGACCTTTTCGAGAATACTGACTTCTATCCAGCAGTCCGGCATCTAAAGTAAAAACAACAATACACACACAATACAGCAAATACACATAAGATGACAGCAATACACACAAGACAACTACAACAAAACACACAAGACAACTAGCAACAGTACACACAAGATATCTTATATTTTAGCTAGAGTCTAGACATCGCTGTACAATTAATGGTACAGCAACTTCTGAAAATGCCGTTAACCTGTACCAGCTTTCTGTGTACATGGAATGAGGTTTCTGTTGGAAGTGGATATATTCAAAGTAACGGCTCACATTATGAAGTCCGTCAGCAAGTGTATGCCTTCCACTAATCACATAAAGCTCGTTTCCTAATCAGAACAATCCTCTGACCAGAGAGGATTACAGATTTTGTTGAGAAGTGCACACGTACGCAGGGTTGGATTGTTCGATTGAAGCCTTATGTTGTTTTGTATACCTGCCTCTTTTGAATGCAAAGTTAAATACAGCCATAGCAGTTCGCTTAAAGCGACACCTACGTTACTACGCCATGGACCGTTCAATTAGATTACAGACTGCATAATCAGCCTCTCTTTTAATGGCTTCGATTTCACGCTCCATTGCGGCGTATTTAATACGTGTGTGTAATAACTCACGATGTTTTGGTATTGATGGGGTTTTTAGTGAAGTTTTCACAACCTGCATGTTGTATGTTTGTGTCTCAAAGGCTAAATCTGTACACTCATTTTCCCGCTTTTTGCAACACATTTTTATCTTACTTTCATTTCAAGGTTTGTTGCTATCTCACGTGTAACTCTGATTTTCGTTAATGCTTCACTTTAATGAAGGCAGTCAATTTTATTCCATATTATGTCATATAAAAAGCCATAATAATATCTTAACAATTCCCATTATTTGTGTTAATTGCTCTTATTACAGAACCAAATGAACAATTTTAATGAAACAACAATATTAAAAAGAAGCACAATACTGTATACAAAATAAAATAATTCGAAGTTGCATTTATTTTCTTTCGATTTTGTGTGGGGTTCTAGCGAAATAAAATGTTTTGTTTTGGTTACATTTATTCCAGAAATTTTATGTTCATTTGTTTGTGGTTTTTTTAAATACGCCTTCACTATTTCGTGCCCTACTCCCTCGCATGTTAAAATAAAAATGAACAATTAAATTGACAGGCTCTGTCGTGGCCTGTTTGAGGTTATATCTAGGTATTTGCCTGAAGGAGCTGATGAAACGTAAGAAAATCCTGTTCATGTTAGTATCCCGGTGGAGAATCAAACTGTGCTTCTTCCAATTACGAGTCATCAGCATGATATTGTGAGCTAGTTTGCTGGATTTATGCGTATACTCTTGGGGTCATGTATTACTTTGTCCATCCAGCAAGGTTATATAGGATGATATTTGTCAAGATATCGACACTTGCGTAAAGTAAGTTCTGAGCAGCACTGTTTTATATTTATGGCGTGTCAGAAGGAATCTTGTACACTTTAGTGTTGCACATTTGTAAACGTTACTGCAAGCAATGTGACGTTAATGAGTTAGTTGCAGGCATAGAAATGTAAGGTGGCTTTATTGGAACCTTACTGTGTTTAAAAATGTAATGATTTGAGGCGGAATAACAGCTTTCGACAGGTCTATTTGTCTATTACTTCTATACAGTTTTTAATGACGCCACCAGAAAAATAAATGAATTACGAAGAGGGATGCAAAAATTCCCGGAATTGTTAGAAAAATTTATTTCAAATATTCGTACAAGTTTGAAACTTTAGTCACATTCAAAGCCTCCCCCTCCCCCCCCATAACTGGATGCAGCCACCATTTTGGCTAAAAAAAATGGTGATTGTGTCCTCTACCCTCCTACTCGACCGACTTCACTCCTTGAGACTTTTTTTTTTGGTTCCCAGGGATGAATCTGGATTTGAAAGGAAGGCATTTTGCTGCGTTCCAGAGGTTCCTAGCGGCCCCTGACAGCATTTCCGTTGTAGATTTTAGAAACAAAGTTTCCAGCAGTGGGAACAGAGCTGGGTTCGCTGAATCCAGTCACAGGGGGACCACTTCGCAGGGGACTAAAGTTTCAAACTGTACGAATATTTTAAATACATTTCTTTAACAGTTCGGGAATTTTTGGGTCCGCCAACGTATGCTAGCCTAGTGCACAAAATCATTGTATAAACTCGCACAGCAACAAAAAACATAAAATATTGAACCAACATTTAGTCTCCGCTTCAGTATTCACCTTAGATAAAAGAGAACTGTTGAAAGAAAATATCGTTTTTTATTTCAATTTCATATCTAGAGTTTGCGCAGAGGAAAAAAAAAAGCCAACTAGGTCATATAAACACTCAGACGACAGAGTTATCGTCACGTAATTTCAGTGTTCATTTTCTTTCCACTTGGTTGAGGCACAGAATTGAATGTAGGCCTAAGACTTGTCTGTAGGCGGCACAAGAAAAGTGTGTCTACGTGAGTAACAGCGAAAATATACAGGATGTAAGTTCGAGGTGTATATTTGATAACACAATTTGTGGTAAATTTCTGCAGAAATTATGAAATCGAGAAAAGTCCTGCAGGCTGCAGACATATTTTAATTACACAGCATAGCAAATTGTACCAGGCACTTTCTTGACAATGCTGTAATATGCACATCGCTGCAATGTTTCTGGACTATCTCCTCCGTCACACCAAGTAAAATATTTTACAAAACGTTAAGAAAACTATGTTTTCGAAATGTTGTATGGTATATTATGTTTATGGTTCCGTGCATCGCTGATCTATATTAATAATTGTCCAACGAGATGAAACACAAAGCAGTCTAGTTATTATTATGCAAGTTCACTCCACATGTTTCGGGTGTCAAGCACACCCATCATCAGGAGTACACAAAACTGTAACTACAGCCTCCGGTACTGGTCATATTTTTTGTGCTGCTACCTCCTTATAACGTGGCCAAGCTTGGCCACGTTATAAGGAGCGATGGAAGTAGTCCAAAATGTGTCAGTGATGTTGAGCATAACAAATATTTACACTGTGTTGGTGTCACGTGTGAGATAAGCTGGTCTAAACAAATTGGGTGCGCTGATCACAAAATCTGACCGTGACGAAGTTGCAAGAAGCAGTTTTAGACCACCTTCCTTCATAAAAATGTAAAAAAAAAAAAAAAGATTACGAGATAAAGCTTCTGTGTATAACTGTGTGAGATTTCTTCCCTTTCAACTGGAACGTTCTGACCGATTCTCACCAAAATTAGTATGAATGTTAAGCCACCCAAATATTACGTTTTCTCATTTCTTAGAGTCTGTAATAACAATACTGCAGACACAGCAGGTGCGCACTCAGTATTTTCATTGGCCCGAGGGGGGGGGAGGGGGAGCTGACCCTTAGGTTATGTATAATTTGTTAGATTTTTAAAAATTATTATAAAAATTGTGTCGTTAAGTATAAACCTAATGTAGCAGTGCAACTGCATTTATTCACATACAAATATAACTACATGTTCCATGACTCAGTCACAGTGTCCAATCTTGTTTTTCATTAATTCATTTTTCAAAATTCAAAATTCAAACAGATGCCTGTTGCTGTATGTACAGTCTTGAACTTCTGATGATGGACGGAAAGACCGTCCGAAAAATGTAGAGTGTCATTCCAAAATAAAATAAATTTGATACACTGGTGCATCTGGTTGGTTTTACTATAGAAATAATATTAAGATTCACGGCCCTATGAACGTCAAATTTGGCCCTGTGAAGGTCAAAAATTTTATACCTGTTTAAGTATGGCAAAATAGCAGGAATACGAGAAAAAAATGTTGACCCGATAACCAAATCATCTTCCACCAGTAATCAAATTATCGAATTTGTAACGGATGGAAGTTGCAGTCGAGTGATTAGCACCACGTCGTAGTTTGGAAGTCAATCGTTCAAATATTGGAGATGGGCTGCCTGACTGCGGTGCTGTCTGGTTTCCTGGCTACATGCATTGAGTTCGACCACAGACATTTCCCTTCAAACATTTCCACATTAATTACACAGCCACCATCCCTTCATTCGACGTTATATAATCTGAATTATTGATGACGCTACATAGAATCGTGAACTGATTACAAACAAAAGTGACGTAAAATGTTATAAAGAGGGTTTACAGGACAGGCTGTTGTCATGGAAATAAGATGCGAGTTTTCAGGCTTCCGCCGCGGTGTATACGAGATCTGGGCTATTTTGGAATATTATAGTGGTTGTTTTCATTGTTACACCGTGCATGTCGCCGAGTTACTCAATTAATACACTATCTAATGCACTTGTATAAAAGTTACACATTAAAACACTAAAACTGCTCCGACATGTTTCGGTCCTAAGACCATCATCAGGGAGCTATATTTTCCTTGCTAAAGTCACATTAAAATAGTCACTGGTTAACTTCGTTGTACTAATAGGGTGTTGTGTAAGGTTATGTTGCGAAGAGTGCCCTGCTATGGATGTGTATTCTGTGCTTCGCTGCGTATCGCGTATTCGGCCACAATTTTAAAATGATCTACATAGACCAGGAACTGACGTATCCAATTCAAGTCTCTCATAATTTTTCTTAGATCTTTACACTGGCGTATCCTAAGGCAAATTTTCAAAGCAATGGCGATAAAACATGGTCTTGTTGCAGACGATTGTGGTTAGGTCTATACGCACTTCTTGATAGGTTTCATTTAAACACATTTTTGTGAACCTATTACTAGTATGGGGACCGCGGTAGCACAGTGGTTAAGGTACTGTGCTACAAATCGGAAGGTCGCTGGTTCGATCCCAGCTGGTTTCGCTGGATTTTTCATTGACATAAGTTCCTTGCGATCGCACTATGGCCCTGGGGTCAATTCAGCCTCTAACAGAAATGATTACCAGGAGTATTTCCTGGGGGTAAAGGCGGCCGGTGCGTAAGGCTGACAAACTTACCACCATCCTGTGTCGTTGTCACGAAATCTGGGAACCTTAACTTTCTAGGACCCTCTGGGCCTGTCCTGGCTTGTAATGTGACTGCATTACCTTTACCTATAACTAGTATGGATATACAAACTCAGTGAGAATATTATACAGAACCTTCCCTCTAGCTGAATTATAGAAAGTCTCGAAGTCTATGAATACCTGATATTCTGCCCCAGACTATTCCTATTTTTTCTCAAGTATTTGAGAAATGTATATATCTGACCAGCAGCTATGCATCACGTGTTTCACTCTGAAGACTCCCAATAATTGATTCCAAATATAGAGTTAAACTTGACAGAAGGATGTGGGACAAAATTTTGAGTGTTAATAACGAAGGTATGCCTCCATCACTAACATAACACTTCTAACACGTCTGGGTAAATTACCAAATTGATGCACAATTAAGTTATATAATACGTTTATTATTATAATCCTCTACATGTTTCAAGAAACTTGTGTGCAGGTGCACACCGGACGGTCACTTACAGAGAATACTATACCAGATGCTGTATTAATACATTTTGTCCTCCTGATGATGAGCACAGAGTTTCTTGAAACATGTAGAGGATTATAATAATAAACGTATTATATAACTTAATTGTGCATCAATTTGATAATTTATCCAGTGTCGTACCAGGATGCACGGTTAGCAAAACAAAATCTTGTAACATCGTTCTTATAAATACGCACAAATATAAGTTCCTTCTTCTGGTAGGCAATTATAAAATAGAATTAATATAATGTAAAATAGAATTAGCGAATTTATGGGCCTCAGTACATTTATTTCACCCCGTAACTGGGTCAGTTCTTGTAGAACGTTATCACTGCCTGGTGACATATCTATTCAGCATTTCAAAAGCAGCTACAAATAGGTCAGTTGTATGCCTTTTCTCTATTTCATGTATTAATTTTAACAGCTGTAGGCCCATATCCTGTTCAATTTCAATGAAGAAAACCCAAATTTAGAAGTTAACATTCGCTTACCTGGTAAGAATCCCCGTCGTATTCACGACAGACCGCCACTTTCTGGGCCAGATAAATCGAGTTCACTTCCTTATGTCCTGTGTCTTTAAGATAAATTGTAATATTTTCTTCCCACGTAAGTTTAACACTGACAAGACATTCCTTATCTTCATGCATTTCCGACTGAACTCGTGTGGAGAATAAGCATTTCCTCTACCCACCACCTGCTGTATCTCCCAACTTTTCTTATTCCTTGACCATAGCTATGTTAGATAAAGGTGAATTTTTTAGTTTTTAATATCTAGCATTATGTACTTTTCTTGGCCTTCCACTGTCTTCCCTTTTGTTACGTCGAAGTATTGAATGCAATGTTCTCAAATACTCGAAACTACAGGAACAAACTTTGCTTTAGATAAATATTTAAAAACACAGAACATTTATTTTTGCAGCTGCATTAGGCAAATCGTAACGAATCTCAATGCTGGGCGTCGGAGAAAAATGAAATGAAAAAAATTGGCGTAGCAAAAATTCTTTACCCCAGAGCGACTCTACGATTTTGAATGTGCGACACCAAGCGTTATGATCACATTAGAAAAGAAACGGCGATAGAAATTTCAATGTCACAATATGATCATAAAATAAAATTTGGTAACATTTAGAAAGGCTTCATGGAAAGCCAGATCCTCAGCTATTGTAACAGTGTGTAACAAAGGTAATGGAAGCTCAATTTTACTGGCAACAGGCCTAATGTTGATGGACTGTGCCCTGAGTAAGAGCTGCGTGGTTCGACTTGTTGAAGGAACCAGGTGACAGTTACTGATTCAAACTTGCTATCTGCAGCGTGTGTTCCGGATCTTCATTTAAACTGACTCTGGGGACGTTATCGAATTACGACCTCGTTACGATGAGCTAAATTAATGTCGCTCGAGACAGGGAATGGGGAGCTTCTTGAAACACGTGCGTCTGACCAACCGTGGTATTGAAATTGCAATGTTTAGCGAGACTTTGCACTGGCTTGTCAGGTATTCTTGTATTTCATTATTATGTCTACAGACGTGAAGATTAAAGACGGAAAATTATTACGTTGCTGTTGCTGTCCTAAATGTGTAGAAAAATTGTCGCTGGCTTCGCAAATGACAGAGTTTGAAGGTGTTGTAAAAAGAGATTAAGGATAGCTTTTCGGCTAAGACAGGGGCTCTAAGAACAATTTGTGTTATGATGTATGACGATAATTTGGAAAACAGCACGACATTTTGGGAGGGTACAGATAAGGTAAAGGTAAAGTTCACCCTAGAACAGGCCATGAAGGCCCAAAAGGGGAGTAGATGTACAGCTCTACTCTTTCTTTAACCTTGACGCTAGATGGGAGTGGGTGGTCAACGCCACGTGCCGGCCTCTTAACCCTCGGGAAAGGCATGGTACCCATGGTGCAGGAAGCTCGGTGAACACCAGGGCCAGTCTGGACGGGTGCGGAAAATCTCGCCTCCTTCGGGATTCGATCCCCGAACCTCCCTGCCCGTAGCGAGTTGCTATACCGATTACGCTATCCCGGCCCATTTTGTGTCGGTTCGTGTAACCTATATTGTAATATTTTGGACGGAAAACGTAAAGGGGAGAGATCACTCGAAACTATACTCACAGAATGGGATGATAGCATTAAAATGGATCTTACAGAACCTCTGTCGGAGCTGGATTCATCTGGCCGAAAGACAGGGAGGAGTAGCAAATTCTTGCAGTCGCAGCAGTAGATCTCCAAGTTGAGCACCTACTGCCGTCTCGATACAAACAAAAACACTCTAATGGCACAGAATTCGATTGCGCTAGTGCTGGACGTTTCGGGTTAGAGTCGCTGAAGTTTCCTGCCTGTTGTTTTACATGGGTACCACATTCTCACATTAACCAAGGAACATAGGTTGAGGGTGCTCGAGAACAGGGTGCCGCGGAAGGTATTTGGGCCTAAAAGGGTAGAAGTAACAGGAGGATGGAGAAGGCGGCAGAATGAGAATCATCACCTAATATTATTGTGTTTTTTTTTTGGCGCAACAGCCCCCCATTGACCCAGGGCCTCCTCATTCTCGAGGTTTCTAGATCACACACACGACGCATCACAGTCGATAGGACTCCTCTGAACGAGTGATCATCCCGTCGCAGAGACCTCTACCTCACGACACACAACACTTATAAGAGACAGACATCCATGCCCCCCGGTGGGATTCGAACCCACGATCTCAGCAGGCGTGTGACCGCAGACCTACTTCTTAGACCGCGTGGCCACTGTGACCGGCGCACCGAATATTATTAAAGTGATTAAATCAAAAGGCATGAGATTGGTAGGCACTGTGGGACATATGTGGGAGTTCAGAAACGTATATAGGAGTTTTGGTGGGAAAATCTGACGGAAAGAGACCGCTTGAAGGAAGAACGCGTAGATGGGAAGAGAATTTTAAAATGGCTCTTCAAGAATTAGTATGGCCCTGGGTTCGACTCAGCCTCTAACAGAAATGAGTACCAGGAGTATTTCCTGGGGGTAAAGGCGGCCGGTGCGTAAGGCTGACAACCTTACTACCATCCTGTGCCGTTGTAATGAAATATGGGAACCTTAACTTTCTGGAACCCTCTGGGCCACTCCAGACCTGTAACGGGACTGCTTTACCTTTCCCTTCAAGAATTAGTAGAGGAGGGCGTGGGTTTAATGAATCTGGATCAGGGTTGGAACAGGTGACGACCTGTTCTGAACACTGTTATGAATATTCAGATTATATTACATTCGAGCAATTTCGTGACTAGCTGAGTGTCTACTGGCTTCTCAAGAACTCTGATCCTGGGATTTAAAGCTAAGTACAATAATTGGGCCTTTTTCTTTTTATCGAATTGTACTGATGAACAAAACCCAGAACATATCTAGGCTATCAATTTGTAGAACCAACTTACACGCGCCAAATATATTCATCAGCTGTTCGCAAGTCTCCCAACATTTTTCGGCACAACACAGGTGCCATCATAGCATCCTCGAAAATGGTCCATTGTGAGTAACAGCGATACTGCTGGTGATGGCAACTATGACGCACCGAAACATGCTGGAAACTTGCTAACACCAGATGAATATATTTTGTTTGTGTAAAGTTGGCTATACAAATTAATTTCGTACATGCCAGATGAGAGGGTAGTGAAGTGTAGTTGCGTGAAGTTTAAATGGAGGAAGTGAAGTGTCGACAAGTGTAGTGAAGTTCATTGAAGTGTAGTTGGGTGAAGTGTAGTTAAGGTCCTAGTAACAGTGTCTAACATTATTAGAAGATACAAGTATATAGCTCATATGAAGTTTGCTGCTTATATGGCTGTTTCATTTGTCATATTCTTTCATATTCTGTTGGTTCTATTTTTTATTATATATATATATATATATATATATATATGGTTGTATGTTGTTTATGCTTCTATTTAATTTTGTAAATTATGTATTTTTATTGTTATGTTTCTGTATTCTTATTGTTATGTATGTTCTGTTCTACGTATTCTGTTTCATTGTGTTGTTCTGTTTATTGTTTGTGTGTAAATGTGTACTGTACTACTGCCACCGGGTGCCAACCCAATTGCAGTTAACAAATATATCATATCACTTACAATACTAAAATATCTATGCCGTCTTTCCAAACATCTCTCTCTGTATATATACATAAATCAATATATACATAGCATATAAGTGCATGTGTGTGTTTGTGTGCCTTGATACAACAGGTGTGTGTGTCTCTTTGGCTTTCCTCCTTACCCGCTGTCTGTGGGAATCCGATCGGGAAGTGAGAAGGCTGGCAAATAAAATCATATTGAGGAAGACATAAATATTATATTTGACGTTACGACGCTCAATCCCCGTGTCATGTATAACAATCAAGTTTAAAAAAGAAATATGGCGGCGGGGTGTGTTACAATATACATTTCTGTAGTGACTTCTATTGTACACTTTTTTTTAAAAACTAAAACTCTTATTTTCTCTCTACCCTATCAACATTAATTATTTCTGTAAGACAAAAGTCATACAGGGCTGAGCGGAAACAGTCAGTCACAGTCAGCTAGTTGTGATTTGCAGGGAATGTAACAATGGAAGCAGAAAATGGCGATGCACATTCCGGTCAGCCTTATAGACAAAACACTGGTTATTCATACATACAGATTTGTAAGGAATAATCCTTGTATATTATTTTATTCACTGTTCCCTATCTCTTTTGTTCGATGAAATTCCTATTCCGACTCTCAACACTGTCACAACAATGAATCAAGTTTAACGCAGTACCGTGTCTTATGTCTACCATGGTGATATCCGAGGAAGGAAGGCCAAGTGCACTGACGGGCCATAGCAGTGAACCAACCAACGTCAAGAAGAGTGTTTAAAATTTCAGTTCCTATAGGATGGCTGCATTTTGTTTCTGTTTTGGTACCGAACTCCACCGGGTCCACAGTTGTGGTGCCCATATGATGAATAATCTAAAACAAGATCAATGCAACGGGATGGCTTGATGTTCCCCTGACAAGAGAATTGCAGCTGTACACCTCGCGGCCTGTGTTTGCGTTACGTTTTTCAGTTCTTGCTGAGAAACCTTCCAGTGGAATAACTCGATTTTGGAGTGGCAGTGTTCCTCAACCAGCGATCCGCGAAACGTGTATAGACTATGACACATGTTATTGGATGACTCACAGATATTTTCCTTTAGGGAATGCGCTTGGTTTGTGAGTGAGTGAGTCACACTTCGTTTCCATGGATATCGGCTTTCGATGATGAAGAGGGCGATAATAATAATAATAATAATAATAATATGCAAGGAAACAGGGATAATTGGACAAAAAACACTGCTATGAACGTGTTCCAAAATCAGTAGAAACAAGTCAAGGAGGCAAGGTAACCATACTCTGGAACCAACAAGTACAAACTTACAGAAGTATCCCCAACAACAAACCAGACATATAATCCGTGATAATGAAAAGGGAACATGTATGTTAATAGACGTTGCAATTTCGGGAGACAGAAATGTGATTAAAAAGGAAGCCGAGAAGACTCTAAAATATAAAGACCTTACAATAGAAACACAGTGCGTGTGGAATGTAAAAACAAAGGTGATACCAGTAATAATAGGGGCGACTGGGACTATTTCAAAGTAATTCAGAAAAGGAGTAAATGTAACAAACAGGACACGAGTAAACGGTTCGGGAATTTTCGTAACTGCACGAATTCGTACTTAATCAAAGAATAAGACAAAGTAAAAACAATTAAGTGTTATTATGAAATAAAAAGTTGAAATAGAGATTTGTTGACACTTCGTTCTTACATTAAATTTTGTACGTAGAAGCAGACTGCTGTACATTGTCTCAGTAGCAACATAGACATAACGCATATATAAACGGAAATACAGCTGGTCGGACAGGGTCTTCAGCGAGTGGGTGGGAACTGAGAAGGAAGTAGCCCGTGAGGGGCCACCACGCATCATGTCGTTAATAGGGTGAGGAACACTGAAGGGGGTGTCGCTGTGGTCTTATGACGAATTACTTTTCCTGTTTGTGTGGTGATTTCTTTTAACATGAAATCGAGACATCTTATAAATATACATTTTGAAAACTGCACCTGATATTACGCATCCAGTATGTTGCAGGACGCGTACATATTCAGTGAGGCGCAGAGCGTGAGGAAATGGTGAGGTCGTTTCAAGCTGCACCGTAAATCTAAATTTTGCCCTGAATATTTACATTTTTTTGTAAAGCTACCATAAATTCCGAGCTTTTTCTGCCTCGGGTTTTCATAATTTAACGGGACAAAACTGTTCTTTGCAAGTTGCTTCCAAATTTACGTGTAGAGTGTGCTACTGGCTGATCGACTTACCGTCACACATGCACTGGAGAAATAAAATTTTGTGACCAGAAAAGTCTCACCGACAGGAATAAATCATGAAATAATGTGAAATGCCAACTTGATGCAACAAGGTAATTTTATTGATGTATTCTTAGTTCGACATGTTTCGGGTACATACGCCCATCATCAGGAGCATTAGATGTTGAGTTGCAGCATATGGTTTTCTGTACCGAGTTTTTGGACGGGTGGTGGTCTTGAGAGCCGCTTCGTGGGTCCTGTGTATGTTGCGGACGGTGCCGTGCGACTCACGCACGGCACCGTCCGCAACATACACACGACCTACGCTACTGATGATGGGCGTATGCGCCCGAAACATGTCGAGCTAAGAATATATCAATAAAATTATCTCGTTGCATGAAGTTGCCATTTCACACTATTTCATGAGGAAGATGCACGGTCAAACAACCCTCAAAGAATGAATCAGTTTTTGCATGCATTACTGCAAATACTAACTGCACCATAGCTAGAAAGGGTAACTTTCCTGGTACCCAATTTTCTTTTCCATTCCACGTGTCACGTCGCTTGAAGACAAAGTAAAAACTCATAACAAGGAGAAACTGATGTTACAGCCAGTATTTTCTATCATCGTTTAAGAATGAGATGCGTTGTAGACCTGAAACTGATCATGTATATATCTTCAATTCAGAACATAAATATGGACTGCCATTTCGCTCGAGTTACCGTCGTACGGCGGTTTGGAAACGTCATCCGTCTCTCTGTTTAAATTCAAAACATTCCGACAAGTTATTTTGGAGCTGTAACAGCAATATTGTGCCTTGCAGCTAGCGTGACGGTTTGAAAGGACTGAAAAGAACGAGCAGACCATTCACGTATTCCAGCTTGTTGCACAGCGCAAGCAGATGAAAAAGACCCCCCCCCCCAACCAAAACAGCTGACAGTCAGCCCCATTTCCGCAATAATTTACCTCTATTTCTGCATGCTTTTTTTTGTCAAAAAAAACTCTACAAAATATGATCTGCCGTTTGCGATGTCGTAACATGAAATATACAGTGATTTTCACTGTTGTATTGATTCCGGTTTTAAGAACTTTGTTACATGCATGACTGATTGCAGTGGCATTTCTGGGGTGCTATTTCCATCACTGAGCACAGACTGCAAAGTAAAGGCCGTAATATTTTAATACACACAAACACGGAAGAACATCTGGCACTACGAAGTTACGCTACGCATGTTATATTACGAAAACATTTATTCATTTATTCTACTTAAGTATGAAGTTGTTTTCGAAGTATTCTATAAACAGGTAGTGAAGTTGTTTAAAATTAATTCTAAAATACTTTTGTGCGTTAACCTCGAAGATAAAGCACTCGGAATTTACGTAACACGTATCACAGCGTTAGACGACAACTAATATTTCAGCGGATGAACTGACGCCATTTTATTCAGATATCGGGTAGTTCTCAAAGAAGTTTTGCAGCCAAAGGGTCCGACCCGTCAGACGAGCTTCGCTGGGACAGTTCAGTCCGGTAGGTCATTGGACAACTGGAGTTCGGTTACCGCCAGCAGGATAAAGTAGTTTTTCCCCACTTCATTAAAGGTTACGTCAGCAACAATGGTCTTCCACCTACTGGTTTAGGGAAGTAAGAGCTTCCGAAGCTTGTACATGGCGACCTCGCCTAATCTAATGTATATATGCAGTTTGTGTGCTGTTAACTGATACGTAATGGGGCTGGGCTGTTCGTCACAGGGCCACCTTCTGTGATTCGATAGAGATATGTTGAATTTTCTGAAGAAACATCACTCCTTACTTTCTCATACGTGAATATATGAGAGTGAACAGAATATTGATACCAACGCACGATCATATTTTGAAGTATATTCTGGATTTTTTGGTATTGTATTCATTTGATGAATACAGGGAATATGGACCATAACGAATTTAATACGAGAGTGAATTCCAAGTAGAGGTTATAGTTTGGCACTAAGTTCACATTAGAAAGGCTACTGGAAATTAATTAAACAGCGAAGCTTGTGTTAATATGGCTGCCTAAATGCTGTCTTAACATCAGAAAATTTGTGTCTATGTTCTGGATCAGAGTGGGCGTATTTACAAATCGCGTCACAGCAGCACGCAGAATAACTGAACCGCATACATTTAAAAAAATGTTTCACCTAAGTTTTGTAAACTATACTTATTACGACTTTTTTCATTGTTGCGTGTTGTAACAATTTAAAAAGTCCTAAACAAAATAATTGACAAACCTCAATCAAACTCAGCTGGCGAGGGATTAATTAATTACCCTCGGAGAATGACAGTAATCTAAAGTATTATTTAAAAAATTTTCCTATCTCTAAATTCACGCGTCTGTTACAGAAATCGGTTGATGACGTCAATCGATATTTGTTGTGAGATACAAAACAAAACATATACATATAATCTGCCTGGGAAAAATGTTTTTCGACGTTAAATAAAGTCGTTGGTACTGCTACTACCGTACCTCAAAAAATTTAAAGGAACTTAGACCTTCTAGCAAATACCATTTTAATATTGTTCTAATAATGGCTTTTTAAGTTGTCAAATACAGTCATTATATTGCTTTGTTGGTCTTTAGCCAGGATGTGCAGGTAGGCCTACAGATCTTCATCTGATAATACAGATATAACAACAAACTCAGAACTTGTGAATATAAACCAGTTAAGATGACACAGTATGAAGTGACGTAAACTAACACACAGCCTACACCGAATACAAAATTTGTGAGGCATTAAATATATGACTCTATTCATGAATACATTTCTTTCCTACAGTTATAGAATACATTATATAGCCTTCATGTATCTATGATTTGCTTTCAAAATTGTAGCCTGTTTAAAAAAGGTCATTTTGCGCATGCCACCAATATGCTGTGGAACGACCTAAATGGCTACAAAACGAATCATCGTTACGAAACACATCGGAGCATAATGCAAGGATCGACACAGGACTGTATTGGTTGTGTTTGACGGTTAAACAGGCGACTATTGAATTTAAAGGAAATGTAGAATTACTGCGACAACGACTGAATCATTTCATCACGTATCGCAGTTACGTGCAGGATAGCACTACTGTTACAGACATCTGGCTTTCTACTTAAAGAAAGCTTGCTAAAGGTTAAGCCCGCAATTTTGAACACTCTCTCTTGCTAATGTATTGAAAATTAGGATATCCCCTCCTCAGAGGTCGCAGTTATTTAACGGGAATCAGGATAAAGAAGTCTTCGCAATATTCCAACTCTCAGCAGGATAATATAACAGAATACAAGGAAACTATCGTCGTAAGTAGTCTGGTAGAAACTTCGGAGAAACGTTTTGCTTCTGTCCTCAGGAGACTTTTGGAGGAAACTGATGCTCTCCATTTTCAGGACAGAAGATTGTTTAATCGTAAATATGAAAAGAAGTCCCTTACGACACGTCGATAGATTTCTAGCAGACTACACGGCGTCACACACCAGAGAACGGTCAGCGTCACAGTTACCATCAGAAGGACTTAAAATGCCGCAGAAAGAATATGCAGGTAATTACAGGGCTTGCACGTACGAAAACCTTGACGTTCAGTTACGTGCTAAGACACAATGTGGCTTCGTGCTTGAGTCCTGTGTACGGTCCACAGTTTGGCATGAATATCTACAGGAATATTTGAATAAAGGTTGACCAACTAGATGACACTTGCTTTATTATATATTGCTCAACATGTTTCAGACGTTAATACGTCCATCTTCAGGAGCTAGCGAGTACTTGTTGTGTTGTGTAGGC
>Ga0123352_10004122_pt1 | contig 21318 bp, 14 predicted proteins | sample TergutLab28metaG_FD_89700 | JGI IMG/M metagenome (GOLD analysis project Ga0123352, IMG submission 89700) | Labiotermes labralis P1 segment gut microbial communities from Petit-Saut dam, French Guiana - Lab288 P1 | ecosystem: Host-associated > Arthropoda: Insects > Digestive system > Gut ...
CGTGTATTGGAATTATTGTAATTATTACCACATATCATAATTGCCGGATACTTAGCACTGTAAATTTTGTATTATACACTTGGACAAGTCCAGTGTTGCATATGTAACAATATGGATGAAAATCAATCAACCAATCAACCTAGTTTACTGATTTGCTCGTCTACAGCTAGAAACACTGACCCAAATTATAGTAGTAGTAGTAGTACGTTTCAAAGCATGCAGTAAGGTTGGAAGCTTATATATCCAATCCCCCTCCCCCTTCCTTTTGTAACCACCCTACACTAATTAGCTAAAATAAGAAGTCCTTGATGCACTAAATGCACTTTGTGGTTAAACTAGCACGTTATAAACAGTGTTACCAGTAAAGGTGGACCCCAAATTATTGCATATCTTGAACTCATGTTCATACTATTTAGGGTATTTGTGTGCAAATGTTTCCCTTATCGAAGATTAAGAAACGTACATTAAAACTTCACTTTTAGAGTCACTTTTGAAAGTTCTGAAAAAATGTTTGCTTGACATGTTGTACAGAGGACTCATACACATATATAAAATCATTCCCTTTTATCTAGAAGAAAAGTGCCAGTACTCAGACCTAACAAGGGGACTGGATGTGGGAGGACCAATATTTTAAGTTTCCAGATTTCAAAGTTGTCAATATATCTTCAGTTAATGAAAATCAGGTATTTCAAACAACCTTCAATTTTTTTTTTATTTCCCAGTTCATTGAAATATTTTCTTATACTCTTATGTTTTTAAACACAGTCTGCAGTGCATATTGCCACAAATAACTTGTTTGAACCCAAACCTGGAGAACTCTTCCCTAATACATCACATTAATGTATTCCTGGTCTGGTTGCTAACCATATTTCCAAACATTTAGGGAAGTCATCAATCCCACTGCAGAGCATCCATCTACTACTCAGTATTTCTCTCTCACATTAAGGGAAGAATGTATGCTGAGGGTATTTGATAACAGGGTGCTGAGCAGAATGTATGCCTTAGAAATCTACAACCTACACCATTAATCCTGAAGGTCAGAAGAAATTACCAAATACACTTTCCTAACAGGGTGTATTTTTCTGAGTCAGGTGACATATCCCTTCACACATGTAACATCACAGAATACAACAATATAATATATGTGATAAGGGTCAATTCCAGCTGTATATTGCATCATATATATTTTTATGGCACTTTGTGTTATATATTGAACTAATTTAAAACTTTCCAGTACAAAACAGAGAAAAAGAAGACGTGATTTGTATTTTGCTTATGTCACAAAGCAAAACAACAGGGATTTTTCTAATTAGACTTGAATTTACTGCTTAAGTCACATTTGTAGTTTTAGCTTAAAAACAAATGCAACTGAAATGAAGGTTGAGACTCAAATACAGTATCACATTAAAAGAACATATTGCATGTGTTACAATTCACGCATATCAGAGCAAAGGTTCACTAGATATTAGTTGCATCTGATTTATCTGTATCTCACAAGTTACTTGACATATGCACAAATGTTAGTATTGCAAAGAAAGTTCTGCACCATTTACTATTTAAACCTTACTGAAAAAATCTGCCACAATACTGAAATTCTTCACCAAAATTAGCCATGATTATAAATATACAACTTTTATGATAAATTTATCATATTCTTCTTCAGTCCATTGAAGCAAATGCTTGGATGATTCCTTAATGTACATGAAGTTGACTGCACTGTATATGGTTTCTGGTTCCCCATTCAGTATCCCATTATCATACATAACCTTAGCAAATGACATGATACTGTAAAAAACCAAATAACCAATAAATAACCTGACTGATCTTAATGGCATTGTGCTTGATTAATTCAAGATTTTGCATTTACAAAGGCTAGGCTGTGACTTTAAATCTGGGAAACAGACTGATTTCTTTCAATAGTGCAACAAGTAGCGCATGAGTAGCACTGCAAAAACAGTAGTACCACTCTTTCTCAACTGAATGTTTTGTAAGTGATCCCTCCTTACCCCTTTTTGCTATTCTTGCCCATTACTAGCACCAGCCTGCTCTTCATATGTTGCACAGTTAAAATGGTCATACATAATAAATATCTGTAATTAAAAACCGTGGGAGCCTCAGTCTCCTGGAACCCTCAGGGCCTGTCCAGGGATTGCTTTACCTTTACCTATCTCACTAAACATGATGTGCCCTCCTTACTGGGCCAAGTACTGCCAACCAGACTTGTGAATGTTTATGGGAGTTTATGTGTCAACGTCCCTACAGTCAAAATCTCACACTCAGTGGTTGACATCTCCAAGCACCTCTTACGAAGCATGTAGCTGGCATGTAAACTGCAGCACATGTTAACATGAAGTAAGTTGTCTCCTCTTGGATACAGACAATTGACACAAATTTCTTCTATCCAAGGATAGGAACCAAGGTTCAACAGTGGGGCAAATGTCAATGATGACTATGTAGAGTTCCAGTGTGTACTGTCCGTAATCCTCATGCTGTGTATACGTGGAAGTCAGAATAAAGTTCTTGGCACCAGGGTGTGTGTTATTTTATGTTTAGAAACTGTTTTTTATAATGAAAGTATCTACTAACATTAGTCCTGCAATAAACCACAGCAGAGTTCAAACACTAATAGTATTTCTTTCTTGTAATTGGTGATTCATTACAGATAATGAGAGGAATAAAATTTAAAATCCAAGTGATATGTTATGGCTTATTTTAGGATAACGGAACTGTTCAACAGTCATGTAAGATCTCATGGCTAATATTGTTTTACAACATACAGGAATCTGACAGTATTTTCAGTATAGGTTTTAAATATTAAATAAAGACAGAAAAAGAAATAAACTGAATTAATTAGTTAAGGAAGTGTAGGATTCACGTGAATTACCGCTGCACACAACACGCGATATTGCTCACCAATTGGGCGCAGTACGGCACCTGAAAGGGAACCCAGTGTTACCACATTGTTAGTTAAAAATGCAAGAAACCAAAACTGAAAAAAAAAAAAAACAAATAAAATTATTACTACTCAGTGCTAGCAGTTAATTAATATTAAGTCCACTACAGCAACTATAAACTAGCAAAACACAATTATTGTTAATTAACTGATTTATACTATGACGTCCTATAAAAATTAAATAATTAATTCATTACACTTACTGATTAGCAGCACTAACAACAAATTTTAGCATAGCAGTTAATTAGCTGGTTAATTATACAGCAGAACAACACACATTCTTGGACCAAATACAAACAACTGAATTACCTGAGAAAAATATACAGTACTGTAAAAGTTTAAGAATCCTCTAAATGTGTACTTATGCCTGTACTGTGCTAAATGTATCGATCTTTGTCAATATAAAACACAGGTTTAAAATGATTTCCTTATATTAAGAGGACTTCACAAATGTTTGGGGCAATATACTTAACCTAATGAAAGGAAGCTAAACAAATGAAGTCAAACAGCAAGGAAGTAGAGAGGGGAAGGAAAGAAAGAAGAAAAAAAAAAAGAAGAAGAAAAAAGAGAGAGAGAGAGAGAGATAAAAACATTCAGAAATCACTTGCCATATTTCTTGTTCTGTTCATTGACTAGTGACAGAAAACCATGTCAGGAAACTTATGCACCACAAACAGCTTTGAATTATATAAACTAAGCTTCATGGTGCACTAGACCACAGCTGTGATGTTTTAATGTGATGATTACTAGTTTTTGCATTTCCAGATACCATTTCAAAAACAGTTAATGTGTAAATTAGTATTTACTGGTTACTGTTTAGTTACAGACAATGTTTTTGACAATTTGTTTGTGAAATAGACTTCTCTGCTTATACTTCTTTCCCCACACATTTTTTGTTCAGTCATGTCATAAATTTAAGAACAACTGTCTATGTAAAATGGTCTTGAATCATGGATCCAGCATGCTTGCCAGTTAACCTTAAAAGCACAAGGCGGAAAGTAAAATGGTAGCTGCTTGGTGTGGCTTCAGAGAGTTCCTAATACATTCATAATAAAATAAGGCCTATATCTGAAAAGTAACCAGTTTGAACATCTGCCAGTCTACCCATAGTTATAAATAACGATTTTCTTCACTACCCTCAAGCCCTCCATTGCACAGACCATAATCTGAATATTCATTGCAAGAAGAACCTCAGATCTCCTGAAGGCCTTTCTTGAGCAAAAAGAACTCTCCTTTCATCAATGAATCAGATTAGATATAAGCATTTTGCAAGAAGCATATAATAAACAACCGTAACACGTGCAGAATTAATTTGTATCTTCTAGCATATTATTTTGCATTCATACATACCATGTTGTTTTCAAATATAATAATTAAGTAATTCCTTACTGGCTGTATTACATATATTGACAAGGGTATGATGAAAGAGGTTTGAAAATTCTTATTTCATATATTCTAGAATATTTGTTTTTCCACATGCTGCTTTAGGGCCCATGACACCTCAGATCTCCCTCACATATTTTGTGCCTGCAGACTTTACTCTTGCTGGCTGTTCTGTCTCCTGCATTCTACTTTCTCATCCTCTGTAGACCCCTTCTGTTGTGGGCTACATTTTGTAGTTCCCACACATTATTCTCCTCTCGTACACTCATCCTAGTCAACACCCTTTACTTTCCTGCATGCTGTACCTACATCACTCCCTCCCACCAAGGTACAGCAGTAGAGCTCCTACTACCAACTGGGTACACAAATCATCACTTAACACATACTTTTTCATACATAATGCACATATTTTTCTGTGTGCTGTACTCTTCTTGGACTCTCTTATGAAGGAGGCTGTCAATTCCTCTGAAACATAGGTAAATAATTGATGTGGCATCATATCTCAAAAGACCTGAATTTTCATCAACAGTGCTTTGAGAACCTCATATATTCCACTCATCCTCAGGTTTCTAAACCAGATACAGAATGCCTGCATTTTAAATGACCTCAAGGTATTTCTAAAGTTTGAATATTTGGCTCACTCTTTATACCTACAATTGGCATTGGAATTACTAATCTATAATTTAGTGATAATTAATCCAGATAATAAAGAGAAATATGTTTTAATATCTGGCACTATAAAATTTTAAGAAGCATAATCATGCTAAAAAATAGATATTTAATCACACCGGAAGCCTCCAATTTTTCTACACTGTATGATCTCCTACTGTGCTGTGCAGATGTTCTGGGAATTTCTGCAAGGCTATGCCAGTAGCATGGTGTGTGTTATCTTAAAAAAAGAAGGCAAATGTTCTTACAAATATTAAGGAATTGAGGGCTACCAGACCAATAACATACTGTTATATTTTTGGTTCATTTAAATTCTCACAAGGGCAGACAAAATGATCACATCTTTCTCTGTAACATCCTTCACTTTATTCACCCTAGAATTTTTAAAAATCCACAAAAAACCCATCTGACACATCACCGAGGCATTGAGAAAAATACTCTTGTAAGATGCAAAATCTGTGCAGAACAATGTTGTGCATATAAGGTTAATACCTGTAATTAAGTTTTTTGTTTCTTCACATGAAAATAGGAAAGGCTCAAGGTAGGCTAAAAGAGATGATGCTAGGGAAGTACGGCAATTATAAAGGTCTTCCGTAGCAGCTGAAATGTGCTTAAGCTGTTAATCTGACAGCAACCTCTCAATGACGCTGCACTATCACAAAAGTGATTATTAAACAGCCTGACAGTCCAACACATTACAAGGGCCAAATGAAACACTCAGATGCACTTAATATGTCTATTTTTCCATGTGGTTTACTCTTCTTGGAATGCACCTATGTCTGAAGGTACGCACGTCTGTACATACATATGTATGAATGTACATATGTGTGTGTGTGTGTGTGTGTGTGTGTGTGTGTATGTATGTATGTATGTATGTATATATGTATGTATGTATGTATGTATGATGTATGTGTGCATGCAATTGAAATTTTGCACATCACCTTTAATTTCTCTATAGTTTATTTCTGTCTAAAATCCTACAATTAGTTTTTCCTCATAAATGTTGTATACATAAAACATCTGATGTTGTGGCTTCTTACTGCAAATATGAAATGAGAAGTCTATCAACCAAGTAATTTGATGAAATCTGGGGACAGACACAGCAGCAACTAAACTGCTACCACATCATTTAAATTCACTGTATCCTGACATTATGAGACCAGTTAATTTAAATGTATAGAACATGAGGAGAACAATCAGAAAACAAGATATTTCTACAAAATATTAAGACGTGTACAAGATGGAACGAAATAAAAAAAACACTCACACAGAGGCAAGTTCTGAAAGTAGCAACATTATAAGAAAAGCTGGTCAAATTAGACGTGTATGGTACTATGGATGAAAAAGTAATTCCAGTGGGAGTAAAAGAAATTAAGGTACAGCCACTAAGGAAACCAACAAGAAGATGGAAAGACAAAGTCGTAGATGTGAAAATGAGAGTACAAAATGGGACAATACAGGCACTTATGGACATTTGCAGAAGAATGAAGAAGGTTTATTTGTAAGAAAACCAACCCAGTTGGAAACCTGCATGAATAAAATTAATGTTTCTTATAACTAAGTTCTAGCACATTAAGTCCAACAGGTGAAATTTAATTTCACTGTTTGTCTATTAGTTGTGGTAAAGGGTTAAAACTATCATTCCTAATATAACCCAAACTTCTATAATTAAGAATTTATCACCTATAATTTATAACACTATTTTTTGTATCATGCATAGATAGAGTCCAGCAAACACAATAATGAACTTTCAGGTTCTGTAGATGCAGGAAATTTCTTGGTCAGTTAAGTGAGAGTCAGCTTCTTAAATGCAACCCTATATTCAGGGGTTAGTTATTTACGGTACTTAGTTTTTGAAATAGCTAGTCAGGTACTCAGCTTTCTCTGTAATTCTCACAATCGTTTTTATTGAACATGGGTCAACCTGGTATCCACCACCCTCTTATTTGCCCACAGAAATTAGAATAATACTGTACCAAGTATTGATTGAGTTTAACTTTAAATAAAAGCAATAATTGAAACCTTCTTCACACTTGTGTCAACAACATGTTATGGTGTTATGCCATCTATTCAGTGTGTGTATTTTGCCAGTTAAATAACAACTATGTCACATTACATATCCTTGATTGTACAACATTGTATACAACCTGTCTGGCCACTAGGTTATTTCATTAACTTACTTTGCAGTTGCAGGCAGTACACTTATCATATGGGTCCTTCCACTGACTTCCTGACTCATACAGGTGCCCGAGGTATGTGCAAGGCTTTCCACCACCTGCAGAATTTAGGCTTGAGTTAGTACTGTCAAGTCCACATGGGTCATCCTGACACCGAGGACAGCAGTCTCCTGGATTCAGGATCGGATTCGTGCACGTCAGTGGTGGACACTCCATTGCCCAGCAGTCAATCTCACCATACTGGAAGCAGAAGTATAATAACCATCATGTATGGCACACAAATTGGAAACTTAACAAAACTTCATATTTACAGCTCTTCCCTCTGTGTGACAGCTGATTAATTATGCTGCAAGAGTTCTCCAGACAAAAAAGTGTGATGAAACTGGTTATGAATTTATACAAACTGTTCAGAAGAGTCTTGGGATAATTCTGTGGAGATAGCATATTTTTCCGTGAATCTAAAGAAAAATGTGACATTCTTACCTTCCCATGATTCAATCCACACAACTGAAAAAACTGAATTAAATGCTGTGGTTTTGCAATAACCCACTTTTGTAAGCACAGTGTAAGCTGATTTTTTACTTAAACTTATGTATCAAAAGTATTAATGTACATTGGTATAGGAACAATGTGAGCATGCACTAAACCTTATTACAAACAAATAAACAGTCAAGTTTCTCTCTTAACAACACAATGACATCAACGCTTTGTACCATCGAAGAAGTGCGAAGACATCATTTACACCATGACAGAAGCCTAAAATCAAGAAATTTCATGTTTCTTATCTCATAGACATTGAAATGTATAGGTTATACAAATCCACACATACATGATACATAACTCTGCAAGTATCTGATCTGCTGAATAAAGTTTTCTGTGATGTAACTAATCTGTCACTGCGGGACAGCCAATAAGAATGTCATTTTTCTTGGGCTGCTTGACCCCGAAGATGAAAACACTATGATCGTTTGAAATGTCAAATACTACTCGCCCACTGACATGGCATCACATTCCAGAAGGCTTGAATTTTTAGCACAACAACTAGCAGAACATGAAATTTTGCACCTGAGTTGCTCTTTATTCTCCAGCATTTCTGTTGTTTGAAATCTTGAATCATGAAGTGTTCATACATAACCATAAATTAGGAGAAGGAAGAGGAGGGTAGAGGTGTAGGGAGGTACACGAGAGGTAGAAACTTACCAGACATTCACAAGTCTGGCACTGGTAGATCCACCTTTCACCACTGCGGAACACTACGTGCTTGAGTTCCTGATGTCTGCATGCTGCATTTGGGTCACACTGTGGACAGCATTTATCTGAAGCACTACCTCCCGAAACTGAACAGTCACATGTAGGGTCTCTGCACGAGATCACACCTGATGAACACTCACAGCGTCGACATGGCTGTCCTGCAGGACTGACTGACAACCCATTACTCACTTCCCTGCCTTCAAACATGCAACCTGAAAAACAGGAATACTAGTTCATATGTTGCCAAATACTGAACACTGGTCCCACAATTTTTGTCTTGAATCCACACTCTTGTAGGAGGCTAGAATAATACAAGACAATTAGTACTACAGTAAGCACCTTAAAATTTCATGATGCACTAACTACCTACCTACCTACCTACCTACACACCCACCCACTAATCCACATACCTGACTGACTGTCTTATTGAATTCTTAACTGACTGGCCGACTGAATAGCTAACTAATTATGAAACTCCATCTATGTATTGGAGTCTTCCTTGAGAAGCTCATATTTCCTCATCTTGTCACAAAACTCCATGCATTTTTTGAAACCTGAATTTTCATGACTATTCACTACTTTTCCTTGTCCTGAACCAGATGAATCCAGCCCATGCCTAGGTCTTCCAAGTAGTCTCTTTCCTTCAGACTTGCCCCCAAAAACCCTGTATATATTTCTCCTCTCTCCCATAAATGCCTCATGCCTCATGCCCCACCTATCTCATCTTCCTAGATTTGCCACCTAAATGACATCTGATGAGGGGCACACATAATGAAGCTTCTCACTATGCAATTTTCTCCTCCTCTTAGGATCAAACATCTGCCTCAGCACCCTATTCTTGAACATCCTCAGTCTTATATCCTTCCCATAACGTGGGAGACCAAGTTTCACACCTACACACAAAAAAGGCAAAATTATAGTTCTCTGCATTTGAATATTTGTACTCTTCTATAACTAATGGGAAGACAAAAGATTCTGCTGGATGTTAGCAGGCATTGTCTGAATTTACTATGCTTTTAATTTCCTCCAGCATGATGATTGTACTTTAATTGTACTTCCTAACAAATTTCCTACTCCTTAATCAAGCTTCAGAAATAATGGCAATTTAAACTCCACTTGCTCATACATTTGAATGGAGACTACATGAACATCCCATCAGCATCCTTTGTCTTACCCACGGTGAGGAGACACAAACATTTAACGTGCCCTTCTCACACCCTTATTATTGTACACATTATTTTTCACAGTTTTGTTGGCAGATGTTTGTTTCTGTCTCTAGAAAAAATTTGCAATTTGTGAAAGATGTGAGATGAGTTGCTGCAATGGACAGTATTACTCTGCAGGAAGGACTGAAACACATGCACAGAAATGCTATACATTTTCTACAGACCTGAAAAGGTGAGAGGGATCCAAGGTACATCACATTATTCAGATACTTCCTGCAGTCTTATGATATGTAAATGGGAGCATTTGAACAAACAACAACAATTTAAGAAAAATAAAAACAAAAGTAAGTTTTTGGTAAGAAAAAATACAAAAATTGTATTATCTAAGTTGTGAGCCTTTATAATAGTCAACAGAATTTGCTGGTTGTAGGCTCAAGTTTTCCTTCTACTTAAGCTGACTGTGCCAAATGATGCCTTATTAAAGGCTTACTTGTAATTGCAGATCTTTTGCTGTATGTGACATGTGTACTCGTTCTATCATTCATTTGGTAACTCAGATTTACACAGGTGTGTTAATTACACAGATGTAAAAGTGGTATATACATGAATACATTTTTACATTATTAGGATATTTCAATACAAAACTGAGGGTAATTATGTTAGATATCTGCACTTAGACACACAGATTTCAGGGGGAACTGCAGCATGCACAATGGGTATTAGGTCTTTCTCATAGAATTGTGCAGTGCGCTGGCAAATAAATCATGCACAACCTTCTGCTTTTCATCAAACAACTACTTCCTGTGAGTGCCACAGTCAAAGTCATGAAGATATTAACTTCAAAAGAGCAAATTCTCCAAATGCCTGTATGTGGATTTAAAAATCGAGAGTTACAAAAATTCCAACAGTTGGAACATTGGATGCCATTTGAAAGCGCAATACACTTATGTAGAAGCATATAAATATGGCCCTACTCATTAAACCGCATTGGAGTAAGACCCATGCTATCTGCAGGACAGCCAATATATCATATTAGGAACACAAAGAAGACAAAAGTTGCACATCTTTGAATGTACAGCTCAATAATAAATTCAGCTAAATCCATAAGAAGTTTCGTAAATAAAACATTTGGATAACAACACCTAACACACCCTAGATGAGTTTATTTTATGAATTGTATGTTTCTTACTCAGTTTGCAATCAGGTCCTTTGTCTGCAGGACAGGTGCACTGGAAACCCCCTTCAGTATTACTGCAGTGTGCTGACAGGTGACATGTGTGTGTTCCTTCTTGACACTCATCAATATCTGAAACATATTAACAGTATGCTCAAAGACATATTTTGGCCGGCAATAGAACTTATTTTGCCATTATAAGTCTCTTCAAGAGTCAACTTTTATCCAGATCTACTAAAATTATATTACATAAGACACTAATAAGACCAGTAGTGTTGTATGGAGCAGAAGCAAGGACGTTGACGAAGAAAGAAGAACAAGCTCTGCTAATTTTTAAAAGAAAAATATTTAGAATAATATATGGTACTAAATATGAAAATGGGGAATGGAAAAGTCAGACGAAACAAGAACTAGAAAAGATGAGTATAGGAGAAAATATAGTAAAATGGATAAAAGGGCAAAGGATAAGCTGGTTTGGTCACGTAGATAGAATGGAGGAGGATAGGATGCCCAAAAAGATCTTCACTCAAGAATTGGAAGGGACAAGAAGAAGGGGAAGACCCAGGAAAGGATGGAAAGAGGAAGTAGAAAGAGATCTTCAAGTGCTGGGAGTGAGAAGATGGAGAGGGTTGGTGGCAGAAAGGGAAAAATGGAAGGATATTGTTTGACAGGCCAAAGCCCACAGTAGGCTGTAGTGCCAATGGAGGAGGAGGAGGAAGAAGAAGAATATGATTATGATGATGATGATGATTAACAGTATGCTGCCTCACTAAGCAGCTCAAGCACTTCCATCATTTAGCAATTTAACAACACTTCTCCAACTGCATGTGATGTCACAACAACAAACTGGAGATGATGTGGAGATGGTCACCATATATATTAAGATACTCTCATCAGGAGCTGCCTAGAGAGGCTGCAGAAAACACGAGTACTACTGGACAGCTATTCTGCGGGCTCAGATTTAAACCTGTGACCTCTCAGCATGAAGAACGAGAGATAACCACCATACTGTAATGTGGTACATTAAAAGTATTAAATTAAATTAACATGATGTGGAGCAACAGGTTTACTTGAAGGATTAAGTGGAAGGAAAAAAGAATTCTGAGCCTGTAGTTTCAAGAGGGGGTTAATTTACATGTTTGTGTTACAATAACATTTGTCCACAGAATCCATGAAAAGCACTTACAAAGCCTGAAATGTTTATAAATAATTTTAATACCATTAATATTAAAGTTAATGTTTTTAATTTTCTCTTCTTCTGTATTAAATATTCATGTCATCTTGAGGAATGTTTTTACAGAATGAAATGAAGTTATACAGAGTGCTTTAAAAGTCAGGTAACCAAAAATGTTCTCTCACATTAACAAGAATATTTGGGTTTAAATCCATTAACACTCATAACACACAGTTTCTGATTCGCTTACTCAAGTACTTGTTTTGAAAAATTTTTGTAAATTCAGGGTATAATAAAAAAACTCTACAGTGTATTTCAGTGTACATTTTACTAGCCAGTTAACTGACTTCTGTGCCACTCTGTATGCTGAATGTGTTAAATAAGATACACTGCATACATTAGGGGTGGAGGGGAAGTCCCATGCTTGGTGGGGTTCATGATGCCCATGGCTTCTCAGAATTTCCCTATTTTGTATCCCCTTGTCAACAGTGAAGTTTAATACCACCAACATTCATGTAAACAACATGATTTGACAATTGGAGGAGAATACAAAAGTATGGGGGAAAGGGAATTACAAGAGCTTGAGAAAGATGTAGTTGATCCTAGGGACCTCCTTCTGTGGCCTCAGTATACTGAGTTCAAAGAATGTGTGGTTACAGATTACCTAGTCACTAATGGAGCATGATATATACACCACTAGCTATGTAATGTTGATGCCTTCTTGCAGGTGACATCAACAACGTACCGTGGCATATAGGTCCATGGCTGCTGTCATGGAGAATGCTTCTGTATCCAGGTTTGCATCGACAGTAGTACCAACCAGGCATATTTACACAAACAGAATTTTTATGACAGCGATGAAGATTCGATGCACACTCATCCAGATCCAGTTCACAGCTAGGCCCAACATAACCTTTTCGACAGGTACAGTTCCCAGGAGACAGACATTCACCACTATTCAAACAGGTCTGGTTGCATACAGCTGCAATAATAAAGAGAAAATTCAGGCAGATCTCACTGGATAAATTCACAAGCACTTCCACATTGAACCTAAACATCAATATTTAAAAACAGTATAAGAAATGTGAATGCAGGATCAAACATTGGAAGGGTTCTATTATAATTATCATTAAATTTTAACACTGGAATGAAACATCTTTATATGGTGACAATTGTTTTAGGAAAGGAAATACGGTGTCACAGCAAATTAAATGACAAAAAGAAATGTGTAAGGTATTAAGAAAGTCTGTAGAAAAAAATTAAGTTCTTTGATGCTCTTTGCTTTTTAAGTATGGAAGTTTTGTAAATACATAATTGTTATACAAAGCTAAAAGATTAGTTTTAATCCTTTAAATGCCGAGTTAAATCCCATCTGCCATCTGCTGGCATTATAAGGAGCTCACCATATTTTCCACGTTAGCGGGTTAAGGGTTAAACGTACTCTAACTTGAGTAGAACATATCCTTCCTCAATCAAGATTCACAAGTGCTGCATGAGAATTGGGCAATAAACATGAGATATATTGAAAAAAGTATAATTGTAAGGCTAAGATTAAAGTGTAAACAGAAGTACCTAGTGTTTTAAGACCTACCACCACGTAAACTTACAATACTTTGAACAGTTACAATATTACTTCCCTCTCCAAGATTCACAAAAGTGCCACATTGTTAAGAAACAAAAAAATATATAAATGTGTAGTAGCCTTCAATGACATGATGTTCATGGCAGTGTGTGAACATTGGCCACATTTGAAAGGAAGTTGTAAAATACAGGATATATATGCTCACACATTCATGCATTTGCTTATGAAGAAGCTTTTAGGCTTGCAATCCTTATAACGCAAGGAAAGTTAGTAGATGAAAGATCACATACGGTTGCAGTTATATCCATTGCCCTCATAGCCTTCTTGACATTTGCAGTGGTAGCTGCCGAGTGTGTTGATACAATCTGCATGTTGATGGCAAGCATGTTCTCCAGTACTACATTCATCCATTTCCACACAGTTGAACTTATCAAGCCGGCGGTAACCAGGGAGGCACTCGCATATGTAGGAGCCATTGGTATTAACACAACGTGTGTTGCTGTGGCAGTGATGACCCTCTAGTCCACCCTCTTGCTGGCACTCATCAACATCTGCCAAAAATTCAAATCACACACTAAGGGTAACAACTGGCTCCTCTGTAAGAATAAATAATTTCTGCCAGAAACTGACAGATTTCTGTAAGCTCGAGATGTCATATTCTTACCACGATGAGTGTTTTTCCAAGTACTGCTGGCAAGATATGAGGTTCTCACAGCGGTATTGCTGAAGATTCATGTCTTCTAGGATGTAATACTGTGTCACTGGGTGAGTGATTCCTCTTGTTTGAAAGGAACAATGTGCCTTCATTTTTAGAACTAAGTAGGTGAAGATTTCTCCTTAAACTACACTCCCACTGCCACAGTGTCACATTCCAGAAGACTTGAATCTTCAAATAGGGTTTGTGGAGGTTCATGTCATCTATATGATTGCTGATCATACACAATGGTGATATTCCCACACAATCAGATATTTTCATTGGTTCAAATATTTTATTATGGCAATTTGTCACATGCAACATTAAATAAATATTAACTCAGTAACTGTCTTCTTAGTCTGATAGGATCAGGCAATTTCATGCTTGCACCAAACTCAAAAACCTGTCGCTGCAACTCCTTTGGTCTACCTCTGTTTCAGTAATTCAGTAGATAAAACTACAAAATAATTATTTTTTCTTTAGAAAGCTGCAAGGTTAGTTAATTTCTCTTCACATGATCTCAAAACAAAATGCAAAGACTGAAATAAATATTTTCATAGTATAGGTTAGACCCAAATTCTAATTCCTATACCTTCTTGTTTGTTGACAACTCACTTTATACTAAACAAACAAAATTCTTCTAATAACATAACAATCACATCCCACATCATGGATCCCAAAATAATCATTCTTTTTCTCTCTTCTTTGTAAGTCTTGTATGTCCAGCTGAGAAACCACAATATCACCAGACTTAACTGAAAACCCCATGTAAAGCTAAACAAGTAACAACACCCATAAATGATCAAAGTACAAAATAACACAAGCCAGCATGCTGGCTAGTCCAGATATTACAGACTACCTCCCAAAATAACCAAAAGAATTTACCTTACATATAATGGAATCTCAAAGAAGAGTGATTTATGACGCTTCCAGTCAAAAAGAACAGACTGCCTACCCATACTCCAGTACCTTTCTCCACACTCACTCATGCTACAATGTGACAAAAGCCACGTCTCAAAGAACAGTCTGACTGATCCCTCGATTAGTAATTTATCATCTATGGCCACCCCATAGATGTCCATCAATCACTCACAACACTGAACTCAGTCACCTATGGCAACTCAAACTGTTCATTATGCTGAATACAGTCATCATCGTCATCATGGGCATCGCTGCCATCATCATCATCAGCAGCAGCATCACCCTCATCATCATCATCATCATCACCCTCATCATTATCATCATCATCATCATAGTTGTCATCAACATAAACACCACCACCACAAATACCACCACCATTCCACTCTGCAAATTGCAGATGCTTCTCTGTATCACTATTTCAAAGGCAGGAACAGGTTGGGTAGTTCAGACAGAACACAGGTTGAAGCATTACACACAATAATGCATTTTGGTAACCCTTACACCTTTATGACAGCACTTTTCATCACACAGGATGAAAGAATGTTTTTATAGCAGAAACATTATATTTGATAAAACAAATATGTTATGTTGCATGTATTTACATACCGTGGCAGAAGTGACCATCTCCGAAGAAACCTGCATTGCACTGACAAGCATATGTAGTCTGTAAGTTGAGGCAGGTTGCATTCATGTGGCACATGTGACCCAGAATACAGTAGTCAACACCTAGACCCATGCGAGGAAGCAGCATACAACAATGTTAGTTTGTTAGTTACAAACTGTGCAGTTAGATGATATGACCTATGGTGATCCCACATTATTTTGCAGACATGTCACAAATTACTCAAAGGTTAAAACAAATGATCTGTGACCTATAAATAAGGGGAGAGATAAAAAGTCTACAGAACAACACTGGAATACACATATTTCAAAATGTGTTTTATGTTACTTTGCATTTCTCAATTACTTTGATATTAATTGATCAGATAAATCAACTTCTTTTATCTTATTCAGAATCCACACAACTGTTGCAACACAAAAAAAAAAATTGCAGATGGTACTGAGGAAAGGCTAAGTACCATTAGAACATTCTGCTCAAATTCTTGCATTGCATTATACACACCTTGATCACTGAACATGATATTATTTTCTTAATCTGTTTCAGTTATAAGAATTAGAGAGAACTGCTGACAGATATTTCAAAGCAGTACAGAATGTAATGGTTTGTGATGTACTGTAAGTAACTTCTTTTCTATGATAAGCCATTTTTGAGAAGCTGATAGAGTTAGTTTTTAGATTCATGTAAAATGAAGGTGGGGGGTTATTAATTTATTGGTACGTATCAATATTAAATCTTCATTAAAAAATCTTCACAACACAAAAGCCGATACCATCAATAGCTGCTCTTCAGTTTTTGAGGCAGAATGTAATAACATACATAGGTAACATGGCTTATATCAGGTTATTTTATGCATTTCATTCAAAGAATTAACAAGAAATTAATTTGGATTCAAGTTATCTATACCACTAAAAAACACAGCAGTCTTAAGGGAAAATTAAGGAGTCCAAAATGTTTAACACATGTGGAATGGAATTGTGTTTCAGAAATGCATGTCCAAACATTAAAAACATGCACTTAAAAGCTACTTCCTTCTCTGTTACCTGCACTATATTAAACAGAGCAGAATTTGGTACTGTATGCACAAAAGGGCCTTTGAAGATTGTGCATGATAATTCCCAATTTGTGTTTAGCATGAGAAGATGAAGTTGAACTGAAAAGTTTGCTTCATGCAGGGCAAAGTAAATGTTAAAACTAGAGTTTGAGATTGCACATTTCTAACTTCCTGTTGCTATTAGTATAAGTAAAAATGATGAAGCCAACACATATTGACCACTGCTCATTTACTGATAACACACAGGCAAATTTATTATATTACCACAAAATTTATTGTTGTAAATCACATTCCCCCTGGAAAAGTTAACAAATTAGTCAGCACTTCCCTGATGAAGGAAAAAGATGTGACATTTAAAATTCACCCATAAATGCATGTCCTATGTTATAAATGACAGTTCAGCAAAATGTGTCCTCTGAATACAGGAAATGGCAAAAAATGTACCATCTTCATAACAAAATTTTCATTTCTGATCACCTGTCTGTGTAACCACTACATATCGTAAGTTAAATATTCAGCCGACTGAGTGACAGAGTTATCAATCAGATAGCTGGTACTGGAATTGTCAGTTTCAGCACCACTAACACATAAGCTTTGAAGAAAACTCTTCTTGTGCAAGACCTGAGAGTTTTACACTGTGTGTCTGCAGAACCTGTTCCTCTGGGATAGGAAGCCGCGTCAGTGGATAAGCAGTTCCTGACATTTTGAAGGATTTTAGTTCTTTTCATATACTAACAACGGCTTATTCAGCGATGTTGCATCACATATGAGAAAATGAAATTTCTCAAACTCATTCCTGTACCAACATTACAAAGAGACAGTTGCGTGAGGTGTGACTGTTGTAGGAAATAAGTAATGTAAATTACGCTTTATACCAGGGTAACTACCACATGTCTCACATTATACACTTCCATGTATGTTTAAACATGTCACCCATGTACCATTTAGAAAATAAATATGTTGTCCTTATATAACAGTATTTGGATTCAGCATAAAGTAATTTATACGTTACCTCCACACAAGGATGACAACAAAATAAAATACTGAAATTGGATCTAAGCACTTCAGAAAAGAATCAGCAAGCAACACATGTCATAAATAGGTAAAGATACATTTCACCCTACAACAGGCCCCGAATGCCCAGAGGTGAAGTAGGGGTATAGCTCTACTCTCTCGATAACCTCAGTGCTAGATGGGGGTGTGTGGTCAACGCCATGCCCTGGCCACTTTACCTCTGGGAAAGACCCGGTACCCATTGTATAGGAGGCTGGGTGAGCCCCAGGGCCGGTCTGCATGGGTGAGGAAAACATTGCCCCCAACGGGATTCGATCCCCAGACCGTCCAGCCCGTAGCAAGTCACTATACTGACTGTGCTATCCCAGCCCACACGTCATAAATGCAATTAATTTTCTCACATTACCTGATTAAAAGAAAGAGGAATATACTTAAGCTAAAAATAATAATTGTAATTTTTATAAGAAACAGACATTGGTAACACTTCTAAATAGTAATTTCTTAAATTACTCTTCAGATACAATATAATGTTTTAAAATAATTACTTCTTGAAGATGCAATTCATCAAAAGGCCCTGATATTTTGTAGCACAAGTTCCTAAGAGCAATTAGTGTATTGTTTTGCATCATCCATGACAGAAACATTCTAGACAAATTTAAAGATTCAGCAAAGTTAGTGAAAATTAGTTACACTCAACTCTGTCAGTGAATGGTTAAACCAAAAGTAGTGTCTGTAAATGTTAGAACTGAAAATACTATCACCATTAAACACACAGTACACTAAAATACACTTGATTAGTGACTAAGAAAAGGGCTTGATATCCTACCCACTTCATAAGATGAAGTTAGCTATATTCTGGTAATTTTAACTCTAAATTCACTCACAAGGCCAAGCAGCTTAGATTAATACAAGACTTGGTTATAATATTACTTCACAAAAAATAATAATGTCCATGGATGATATTAATGCCTATGGTATGATGAACCTGAAAACATGTGAAACACAAACAAACAAACAAACAAACAAACGTACAGTATCCGGGCTCAGCCTATACAACACACAAATACTGACAACACTTAAAGACACTTCATGACAGCCGCCATTAGGAAATTAATACTGGATATCAGGAAAATAATACCAATTTGCAACAAATATGAATTACTAAAGCAGTTTTACAAGGTTGGTGTTTTTTGTTGAGGCTAGTTGTGTTCTTGTTACATTCTGAATCCAAAATGTTATGTCCCACATTGTTTTATGACATTAAAAGAGTCTGTAACTAAAATAATGATTGAATATAAGATAATAAATTTCATCCTATACTACCTAAAATACGGACAGAAGCATGAAACCCTTTCATCTTCTTCAGGATGACTATAATTCTAGTCAGTGTGGTCATTTTCTCTACCACATATCAGTACATCTAAATGTATACTCAGCGATGACATGTATTGGTGGGCACTTTACACCTAAAATATTCTGGCTATGGTAGGAACAGAAGATACAGGAGGAAATGAAGTAACCTGTGAGGAGGATGAACTACATCAAGCAAGATGCAAACTCTATCTGACCGTTTTACCTTTGCAGAACTTGCAGCAGTTACCAGGCACACTGAACTGTTCTTGTGGGCTGCACGACAATGGTGGGCACATTGTTTCAGGATCAATGCGCTTACATTTCATTAAACCATCAAGGCATTCACATTCAACACATTCCTTTGGGTTTACAGATTCCCCATGGTCATACATCTCTCCTCTCAGGTAGCACTGCTCTGCACACAAATACAAATACAATATACACAACACATTAAGTGACACATTAGAGTATGTTTTATTCACCACAGTATAATAAAATCATATTGTCAATAGAATACAGCCATGAATTTATCTTCTAGCGTAAAGAACAGTTGAAAATCTGATAAAGTTGCGTATACTTGACATTAGACCTACCGAACAAGGTAGAATAATAATTTGGATAAAGGAATGAGAGTTCCAAATTAACTTTTTTTTGCTTGACTATACTGACAGTGGCTTAATTAACATCCATAAATGAACGACAAAGAATTACAAGTAACTATAACAGCTCAAACGATGAACAGTATCATCGTTTTGGGAAACAGATCAGCTAACCACCAACTGCATACTTTAGTATCATCTTATTGGGCTAAGAATAATTTATGTTCTTGTTCAGTACGGTTGCAGCTATGGTTTAAAGTACAACTGCATTTTTCAATATGTATGATTTCAGTACCAGCATGTTGTTTTGATGATGGTTGATTCTATTTGTGTGTTCATATTTTTTAAATTCTATCATTAACCAATTAATTTTCATTTACATCTCTACTGCAAGTCTGCAATATCATCTTCCCAAGTTCGACTTCTGTAAGAGTGATATACTGATATCAGTTTAGAGAAGACTATATGTTGTACCTGATAAAGCTCTGTAAAATATAAAACAAACTTCACTATAACATTTTCCTCCAAGTAGCACCACTACTATGAACCACATCTGATGAAATTCAGCACATGGTAAATAACTGTCCTCTTTGATCACAAGGGTCCCTTACTTGTGAAATTTTCATAACCTTTAGGTCTCTGAAAAGGCGCTCAACTAACATGGACTAAGTGGAACTCCACACAAATGTACCTAGTACTTGGTGACCAAACATAATGCATGTCACAGGGATTATGATAACTCTTATGATAATACTTAGGATCATTTAAGCTGATCATTTCTTTTACTGGTAAGATGAACATATTGTTTAAATTCAAGGTTTTTTTCAACTGGCCATTTTTTAAAAAATTATGCAGCAACATGTCATGGAAATAACAAATTTTCTGAACTGAGCTGAAGAAACAACATTAGGCATTCCAATTATATGTTTTGCACCCTGCAATCCAAATATGGTGGGTCAAAAACAGTACTTACTAAGGCAACTCGGACAGCACTCCCCTGGATTGATCACAGGATTCTTGCACCTTATGCTGGTGCACTGCACAGGCCGACATTGGATCTCGCCATGCTGCAATAAAAAAAAAAAAACACACAGTAGACAAAACAGCAGCATATGCTTACACTACTTTTCACACCAATGAAATAAATTTTACTTCACTATGTTGTCTAGTTCTTTCATATGGGTGTTCAAGCTGGTGTGTCACACCATGAGAACACGAAAGACACTGAGAACAAAATTATGAGTGGAATATCTGTGTATAAGAAAGAAAACATAACTTGAGAATGAAGATAGTAATATGAAGAATATCACAGTGTGCTGTGCTGTGTCTCATTAGTGAGACACAGCACAGACTTTTGGGAAATAAAAACTACAGTTTTTTGGTGATTAAAATAGACAAGTGAATCTTATGCTTATTGGACCGTGCATCATTGTGATAGTTGAAGAATACAAGACCAACTTGATGTCACTTGCTATTTTATTTCACTTCTTATGTGCTGAACATGTTTCGGACATTAATATATCCATCATCAGGAG